>OCTW011613388.1_pt1 | contig 88796 bp, 75 predicted proteins | sample 1539671 | NCBI WGS metagenome assembly OCTW01 (sample SAMN02144230, study PRJEB22623) | gut metagenome | biome: sheep rumen | host: Ovis aries | place: New Zealand | reverse complement strand
GCGTGCCCCGGGCTATCCCAAGAAGTCGATGTGGATCATGGCGGGCGGCGCCATCCTCAACATCTTCCTCGACGCGCTGTTCATCTACGTCCTCGACTGGGGCATTGCTGGCGCGGCCTGGGCCACCACCATCTCGATGTCGTGTACGGGCGTGTTGTCCGTGTGGCACTTCCTGCAAAAGTCGTCGTTCATCCGTTTCCGTCGTCATGCGTGGAAGCCTAAACTTTACATTTTCAAGAACATCCTGATGATTGGCATGAGTCCCTTCTCGATGAACTTGGCGGCCTCATTGGTGGTGGCGCTGCTCAACAACCAGCTGCTGCGCTATGGCGGCGACTTGGCCGTGGGCGCCTACGGCTTGGTCAACACCTTCGGCAGCCTCAGCGTGATGCTCATGGTGGGCCTCTGCCAAGGCATGCAACCCATTGCGGGCTACAACTACGGTGCAGGCCATCCGCTCCGACTGAAGGAGGTCTACACCTTGACCATGAAGCTCAACGTGGTTATTGGGTTTGTCGGGGCTTTGTTGGCCTTGGTCCTGCCCCATGCCATGCTGCGCCTCTTCACCAAGGAGGAGGAGCTGATCCAGATTGGCATTCCGGCCATGCGTTTCATGATGGTGATGTTCCCCTTGGTGGGCTTCACCATCACCAACTCCAACTTCTTCCAGAGCATCGACAAGCCTTGGATTGCCATCGTCACCAGCCTCTCGCGGCAGGTGCTTTTCCTCACGCCGTTGATCTATGTCGTCCCGCCTTTGTTCGTCGATGCCGGTGCCGCCGGACTGACGGGCGTGTGGGCTTCGATGACCATCTCCGACTTCCTCGGTGCCGTGTTGGCCTTCGTCTTGATGCTCTCGCAACGCCACGTCTTCAAACCCACCGAAAGCTAAGGTCCCTGAGCCTGTCGAAGGGCCGACCTGAACCATGGAAACAACCAACGCCAAAACGACTCCCGCCAACACCCACATCACCGACTCGGTGACGGTGAAAAGCAAGGCCGACATGCGCCGGTTCTTGGAGCAGGTGCGCGAGTCGGTGCCGCCCGACATGGCTGTTTGCCGTCGCGACATGGAGTCGATGGTGAGGGAATGGCGGGCGCACAATTTCTTCTACCATTTTCGCGTCTTCCGCAGCCGCACCAAGGACGTCGACCTCGAATTGAAGCAGACTTGGTGGCGCGAGCTCTTTTGTCGTGTGGTCAGTTTCTTTTATTTTTGGGATTGATTTTATACCAAAAATCTAATGGCGGAGTCGAAATCGACGATTTTGGTTTGGTTATAGTTTTTCAGGTCCAATACGAAAATGACTTTCATACGGAGTATCTTACTGCGTCAATTTCTTGTTGGATCTCTTCGTCGGTCAATATTGCATTGGCTGGAGCATTTTGTAGGATTTCGTCAATGAGGAAATCGGCATCGCTTTTGTCTTTCACAGCTTCTTGTACAATAGAACTACTTAGCCTTGCAATCAAGGCCAGCTTCACTTCGTAGCTCACATTTTTGATGAGATTCCAATAATTGTTGGTTTCCCTTTCTAATACAACAGTAGTCATTACCTTATAATTATGACTGCAAAAATAAGCAAAGTTTTCGATTTTGCCATTGGAGTATGGAAGAAATGACTATTTTTGCATCACTTAAACAAAACAGTGAACTATGAGCAAGAAGTCTTTTACCCTTACAATGGCTTTTGTCCTATCCTTGTCAGTGGGCATTTCGTCGGCCTACGCCCAATTGGGCGGTATCGGCAAGGCCATCAGGTCGGGTGTCGGCAACGCCACCTCGAAAGCCTTTTCCGACAAGGTGAGCATCGAGAAAATCCCTGCCACGCTTGAGGAATTCCAAACCCTACAGACCGAGTTGGGCACCACGCCCGAAGGCTGCGTCATGCTGCAATTGGTGGCCATGGAAATGTATCGTCGCGACAAAGCCGTGGGCCTCGAATGCCTGAAACTGAACAACACGACCACCAACCTTGGCGACGTGACGCGCCGGCTGAACGAGCTTTTCAACACGAGCGACGAATATTACGCCCGCCCGCATTTGGTCTCCACCTATTTCAAAGGCGCTAAGCCTTCCAATGGCTTCAATCCTGAAAAACCCTATACCATCCAGGTGCGCAAAGACCCCACCCGTGGCGACGAACGCTCGCAGCTGCTGAAAGGCATCGTCAAGCACCTCCAAGTGTATAGCGACGGCTACGACACGCCGTGGCGCGGCGTCGACGTGGTGCAGCAGAAGGGCGACACGTACTATCGCGTCAGCAACTGCCCCGCACTCTACACCCAATGCAAGGAAGTCGACTTCGACGCCACCGAGGATTGGAAAGAGCTGGAATAATCCAAACCGTTGCCCCCCAGTCCCGTAGGGACGACATACCAGTAAGCAGGCGACGTGAGTCCCTGCTTCCAACCCCAACGAAATCAAACAATAACACAAATGAAATACCTACACTACATCATCACCTTAGCCTTAGCACTCACTGTCGGCATCGCCAAGGCTGGCGAAGGCATGTGGATTCCCATGTTGCTGCAATACAACGAGAAAGAGATGCAGGAGATGGGCATGCGCATCACTGCCGACGACATTTACAGTATTAATCACAGTAGCCTGAAAGACGCCATCGTGCTCTTTGGCGGCGGCTGCACTGGCGAACTCGTCAGCGACCAAGGCCTGCTGCTCACCAACCACCATTGCGGCTACGACTACATCCAAAAACACAGCTCGGTGGAGCACGACTACCTCACCAACGGCTTCTGGGCCATGAATAGGGGAGAGGAGCTGCCTTGCCCCGGCCTCAGCGTCATCTTTCTTCGCGAGATGCGCGACGTGACCGCGCAAGTGCTCGAAGGCATCAGTATCGACATGCCTGAGGACGAACGCCAGGCCAAGATTGACGAGAACATGAAGAAAATCATCGCAGAGTTGGAAAAAGAGACCACTTACAAGGTCAGCATCAAGCCGTATTTCCTTGGAAACGAATATTATGTGCTGTTCAACGAGACCTACACCGACGTGCGCCTCGTGGGCTGCCCGCCGAGCAACATCGGCAAGTTTGGCGGTGACACCGACAACTGGGTGTGGCCTCGCCACACGGGCGACTTCAGCGTCTTCCGCGTCTATGCCGACAAGGACGGCCATCCGGCGGCCTATCATAAGGACAACGTGCCTTACAAACCCGCCAAGCACTTGGAAATCTCGCTGAAGGGTGCCGAGGAGGGCGATTTCGCCTTCGTGTTTGGCTATCCCGCCCGCACCAACGAATACCTGCCCGCCGTGGCCGTCGACCAAGAGGCCAACGTCATCGATCCCGTTATGGTGGACCTGCGCGGGAAGGTTTTGGACATCTACAATAGGTATCAGGAGCAAGACCCCAAGGTGCGCATCCAATACGCCTCAAAGCATGCCGGCATCGGCAACGGCTGGAAGAAATGGATGGGCGTTACCGAAGGCATCAACCATTTCCACGGCGTGGAGAAAAAACAGGCCTACGAGAAGGGCTTTTACAACTGGGCCATGCAGTCGCGCAGCCGTTATATGTACGTCAACCTGCTGAGGGATTTCGAGAGAAACTACCAGGAACTTAAGCCTTACCAATTGGCCTACACCTATGTGGCCGAGGCCGGTCTGCGCATCGAGCTTGTCAGCTTCGCGAGCCGTTTTGCCCGTCTTGCCGAAGTCGACAAAGACACACCACAGGACAAGGTGGACCAGATGGTGGCCAACTTGAAGACCTCGGTGGCCAGCTTCTTCAAGGACTATTACGAACCCATCGACCGCGACGTGGCCAAGATGCTTTTAGGCGAATACCTGAAGGCCCAGCCCGCCGACTTCCGTCCCGCCTTCCTTAACGACATCAAGGACGTTGACGAATACGTCGAAAAGCTCTTCGACAAGACGATGTTCACCGACGAAGCCAAAGTGACGGCCTTGCTTGACAATTTCAAGGCCAAAGATGCCAAGAAATTGGCCAACGACCCCGCCATGAAGGTCTACCAAAGCCTCATCGGGTTCTATCGCGACGAGGTGTATGACCACATTTCATCTATTAATAAGGACAACGACCGTCTGCGCCGCATCTATATGAAAGGCCAGATGGAGATGCAGCCCGACAAACGCCTCTTCCCCGACGCCAACTTCACGCTGCGCGTCACCTACGGCAAGGTGGAAGGTTTCAAGCCTCAAGACGGCAAGACGTTCCGCCACTTCACCACGCTCGAAGGCATCATGGAGAAAGAAAATCCCGACATCTACGACTATGTGGTGGAACCGCGCCTGAAGGAATTGTATAATAAAAAGGACTATGGCCGCTATGCCGACAAGGACGGCTCGATGCACGTGGCTTTCACCGCCAGTGTGCACACCACGGGCGGCAACTCAGGCAGTCCGATCTTGAACGCCGACGGTCAGCTGCTCGGCCTCAACTTCGACCGTTGCTGGGAAGGCACGATGAGCGACCTCATCTACGACCCCGACATCTGCCGCAACATTTCGGTCGACATCCGCTATGTGCTCTTCATCATCGACAAGTTTGCCGGCGCCAGCCACTTGATTGAGGAGATGACCATTGTGGAATAGGAACACGCGGGGATATTACACGCAGAATCCGCAGAACTATGGGAAGCGCGAAGCGACGCAAACGTAGCGTCCGATAGGCTTCACAAGATTCTGCGGATTAACTACGTTGAATCTTCGATTTCAGCGTGAGAAAGAAAAACTATTACTTCCCGAAGAGGCTTCCCAATCCACCCAGGATGTCGGGTTTGCCGTCGCCGTCCTTGTCCTTCATGGCTGCGCCAAGGATGCTGCCGAGGCCACTGCCTTGTTGCGAGCCTCCGAGGAGACCACCGAGCAGGTTGCCTATTCCAGCCGCGCCCGAGTTGCCGTTTTGCTTGCCAAGGATGGCCAGCAGGCTCGGGGCGATGGAAGCCAAGATGTTGCTCACCGAGTTGGAGGCCACGCCCGTCGACTTGGAAATGCCGCCCAACACGTTGCTGAGGTTGCCGCCGAAGATGTGGCTCAAGATCTTGTTGCCGTCCGTAAGGTCGGTGGCTTTCAGGTTGTTGAGGATGTTGCCCGCGTTGCCGGCATGTTGGCCAAGGGCTTGTGCTAATGAGGCTGCACCAGCTTCGGAAGAAGCGTTTTTCTGCATCGCGCCAAGGAGCGACGGCAAGGCGGCGGTGATGACCGAAGACACTTGCTTCGAGTCGAGGTTGAGGTTTTGTGCGACGGCGCTGGCGGCATCGTTGCCGGTAAGTGCGCCTAAGATGTTGCTTAAATCCATATTAGATGATGTTTAATAGTTGGTTGTTTAAATCGTTTAATTGAGGATTGAACGGCAAAAATAGAAAAAAATTGTAATTTTGCAGCCTCATTCAAAAATTAAAGTTAAATGAAAAAATTTGCATTTATCATGGTGCTGGCCGCCCTCATGGGTTGCGGCAACGCACAAAACAATGAAAACAAAGAACAGAACGGCGCTTCGACAGGCTCAGCGACCGAAACAGCGACCGTTGAACAAGAGCAAACCCCAAACAACAACACTATGAAAGCATTAGTGACTTATTTCTCGGCTTCGGGCGTGACCCGCAATGCCGCTAATGAATTGGCCGGTATCATCGGCGCCGACCTCTTCGAAATCACCCCTGAGACCCTCTACACCGAGGCCGACCTTGACTGGCAAAACAAGCAGTCTCGCTCGAGCGTGGAGATGGCCGACAAGACTTCGCGCCCTGCCCTGAAGGACGGTGGCAAGGTCGATCTCGCCAACTACGACGTGGTCTACGTGGGCTTCCCCATCTGGTGGTACACCGCCCCGACCATCATCAATACCTTCATCGAGGCTAACGACTTCACGGGCAAGACCATCGTGCCCTTCGCCACCTCCGGCGGCAGCAACATCAAGAAGTCGTGTGAAGACCTGCAAGCCGCCTATCCCGACTACAAGTTTGGCGAAGGCCGCCTGCTCAACAGCATCGACAAGGCCGACATCGAAAAATGGGCCGCTTCAGTGAAATGATTTATTAATCGATTAAATTTGTAGGGCTGTCGTATCACGGCAGCCGCTGTCCAGTGCATTCGAGCCAAATGCAAGCCAGCGGCTGCCACGATGTGACAGCCCTACGGTTTTTATTCCTCCAACGGCAAATCCAGCCACAACGTTTCCACCGTATGGCCAGCTACGATGCCATAGCCGCCTTTCACGTTGCTAAAAGTCTGGATAGGCTCGGCCCAAATCTGGAACCCCACCTCGCCTTGGTTGCACGTGTTCAGGTAGTTGTAGTATTCCTTTGTGAGGTGCTCCACATTGAAAGGCACCCGATAGAAATCAGGATTGTAGTCTGCAGCTAAATCCATGTTGAAATGCAAGTCCTTGATTTTGATTTGGTATTCCTTGCCATCGAAGAGGACGTCCGTGAAAACGCCCTCGGGGCGCAGGTCCAAGTCGCTGAAGTCGACGAAATCGTTTTCGAGACTCGTGCCGAAAATGGGGTCGTCGTAATCAAAGTAAACGCTCCAACGGTTGTCGCCAATGGAGATGCCGTTGTCGCCGTTCAAGTGGAAACGGAAATAATCGGTTTGCCCAGGATTCGGGTCGCTGATGGTGAAGGTCAAGTCCATGTAGCCCGAGATGCTATACACGCTATCTTCCTCATACTGCCCCGTCTGATGGTTGTAATGTTGAGTATAGCCACCATACCATCTAGTCACTTCGACGCTCATTTGGCAATCAATGGGCTTGGGCAACGCACTCGACGCGCCTTCCACATCGTCGTAACCATTGGCCGAAGCGGTGATGCGCACCACGTCGCCTTCTTGCGGGCAATACTCATTACTGAAAACGGTGGCAAGGCGATAGGAATGGTAGGGATTGCCTTCTTCATCGTAATCGTACCAACTATGCCAAATCGTGTCGGTGTGTGGCGTCATCGCGCCAATGAGGTTGTCGTTCACATATAGTGAGGCCACGACATCGTCAGGAACTTGGGTGTTTTCGTCGGTGTCCAAGAAGAAATAGCTCTTGCTGATGAAGGCCTTCACGGGCTGGCCGGCTTCGGCAAGGCAATTGACGACCAATTTCGGGTCGGTTTGCTCGCCTTTGAATTCGATTTCCTTCTCGCAGGAAACCAACACTAATAAACTTAATATTAAAACAAATACGTTTTTCATTTTTCAACTTTTTTTATCACAAAACTAACAAAACCGCCATAACGTTTTCTTTAGGCTGGGGAAAGCGGCCAACTGGCGGCTTTTCGGCGGCAACCCGGTTGGGTGCCGCCACACGCTTCTCTTTGGACTTATTCATTGTTTTGCGAGTTTTGCAAGTTTTGTTTCACTAAAACTAACTTAGAACTTATAACTATAACTGACAGAAGGTATTATCGGGAACAGGCTGGCTTGCATCAACACTTTCTTTTCCGAATCGGTGGCTTGGTCCCAATGGTAATCGGCATAGACGACAAACGGGTTGTTGTGGTTGTATGCGTTGTAGACGCTGACGTTCCACGTGCGGATGCCATGTTTCTTCTGCTTGTGGAAGTTCGCGCTGAGGTCGAGGCGGTGGTAGTTGGGCATGCGGAAGTTGTTGCGCTCGAAGTCCTGGATTTCGGGAAAATAGCCGTTTCCGTCGGGGAGGCCCTCGTAGATTTGCGTACCAAGTGTGCCGCAGTTGCCGCTGCTGAAGACCCAAGTGCCGCTCAGGTCAAAACGATCGCTGAACTTGTGCTGCACGGTGATGCTGATGTCGTGGCGACGGTCGTATTTGGCGGGAAACACATTGCCGTTGTTGATCATCATGCCTTCGCGGTCGAACTGTCGCTTGGCGTGCGCCCAGGTGTAGCCCACCCAACCCGTCGTCTTGCCGAATGAGCGTTGCACGAGCAGTTCCACGCCGTAGGCCCAGCCTTTGCCCATGCATACCTTGTTCTCCCAAGTGTCGCTGGAGCCGAAGAATGAGGCACCGTCCTTGTATTCCAAGAGGTTGTCCATGGTCTTGTAGTAGCCCTCAACGGAAATATCGAACAAGCGCGGCAGCTCGTAGAACGCGCCAAGCGACCATTGGTGGGCATTCATCGGGACAATGTTTTTGGTAACGGGCACCCAAAGGTCGGTGGGCAGGCTGAGGCTGCTGTTGGAGAGCAGGTGAACGTATTGCGTCATGTAAGCATAGCCCGCCTTGAGCGAGAGGTTGGAGGCGAGCATCACGCTGGCGCTGAGGCGCGGCTGTACCGATTGGTAGGTCTTGCCTTCGACGGTGAAGGTCGAGTAATGCAGGCCTGCGTTGACGCGAAAAATGTCGCCAAGGGTCATGTTGTCTTCGGCATAAAGGGCGGTTTCGTGGGCGAATACGGTGGGTGCGCCCGTGACGGTGTCGATGACGGGGTGCTCGCCTTCGATCATTTTCGTCGATTGCACTTCGGGCTTGAAGATGTGGTAGGTGTAGCTGCCGCCAAAGCGGATTTCGTGGTTGGGCAAAGGTGTGTAGTCGAAGTCGACTTTGGCGGTCAGGTCGTGGATGCTTGAGTTGTAGGCCATGCTGAAGTCGTTTTTGTAGCCAAGGTTGGTGAGATTATTGGTCATTTCCTCATTGATGCCCATGCTAAGATGGTGGCGGTATTGCGTGTAGTTGACGGATGCGTCCATGAAAAGCTTTTGCGACATCACGTGGTTCCAGCGCAGGGCGGCCACCTTGTTGCCCCACTTCCAGTCGATGTTCATCTTGGTGAGGTAGTGGGTGCTGTCGTCGGTGGCATAGTCGCGGTTTTTCACGCCGAAATAGATGGCGTCGTCGCCGGTGTAGAAACTCAGGTAGAGACGGTCTTTGTCCGAAATCTTCCAGTTCAGCTTGCCGTTGAAGTCGTAGAAATAGTAGCCCACGTTGAACTTGCCGATGTCGGGGTCGCTCAGGCGGGCAATCCAGAGGGCGGGCTTCAGCAACAGGTCGCCGTAGGTGCGGCGGTAGGAGAGGTTGAACGACAGCTTGTCTTTCACGATCGGGCCTTCGAAGTTGAATTTCGATGAGATGAGGCCGATGCTGGCGTTGCCGTGGTATTTCTGCATGTCGCCTTCTTTCATGCGGATGTCGACCACCGAAGAGAGTCGTCCGCCGAAATGCGCAGGGAAACTACCCTTATATAAGGTGACGTTCTTCAAGGCGTCGGGGTTGAAGACCGAGAAGAAGCCCAAAGCGTGGTTGACGTTATAGACTGGCACGCCGTCAAGGAGCAGCAGGTTCTCGTCGGGACCGCCACCGCGCACATACATGCCCGCCGAGCCTTCCGATCCGTTCTGCACACCAGGCAGCAGTTGGATGGCTTTCAAGACGTCGGCCTCTCCAAAGAGGGTCGGGATGCTCTTGATTTGCTGCACAGGCAGTTCCACCACGCTCATCTGAGGGCTGCGGGCGCTCACCGTGGCGCGTGTGCCTTCAACGACCACTTCGTCCAACATCGTGTTGGTTTCCAAGGCGAAGTTGAGGTTGAGGTTGTCCTTCAGGTCGAGGGTTTTGGTTTGTTGCACATAGCCCACATACGACACTTGCAGCTCCACCTCGCCAGGGTTTAGCGTCAAGGTATAGAAGCCATAACTATTTGTGGCGCAACCTTTTCCGGAATTCTTATCGAAAACCGTTGCCCCGATGAGGGTTTCCTTGCTGGCGGCGTCCATCACGTAGCCGCTGATGGTGCGCCGTTGCGCGAAGCCTGGCACACAGGCCAACAGAAAGCCGATGGCGATCAACCATCGGCTCAATGAGTGTTGTTTCATTTCAATTGCGTTATGATGGTTTATCTAACCGCTTTAACGCATAGGGGGCTTTGTTATTGTGTTTCCATATCGTGAAACGTTTCATAGCAGTGGTGTCATATACAGAGGCAGGAAGTCGATGCCGTTTTCGTGCTTTAGGTCGGCGGAATGCAAAACGATAGGTGTAGTAAGGTATTTGTCGAACTTGGCGATACACTTTTTGATTGAAGTCAGGGTGTAGCGTTGCGACGATTTCACCTCGATAGGCGTGATGTTGTGACGCGAGGTTAGCTTTGATTTGGCCGTCAAGAAGTCAATTTCCATTCGGTCTTCAGCATTTTCGCGACTTGAGTTGCTGTAGAAATAAAGTTTGTGGCCTGCGGTGGCAAGCATCTGGGCCACAATGTTTTCAACCAACATCCCTTCGTTGATTTCCAATTTGTTATGAATGATTTTCTGGTAAATCTCGGTCGGGACGTGTCCTTTTTCGTCGAAAGCGTGGCTGAATAGCAGCCCAGTGTCGGCCATGTAGCACTTCAGCGTGTTGCGCTCCATGTTGAGCCGCAACCCGATATTGGGGGCCGTACAATTGTAGCAAATGTTGACGATGCCTGCATCTGACAGCCAAAAGAAAGCGTCGTCGTAATCGCGATAAGCGGCACCGGATTCCAAGGCCGACAGACGGAATTTCTTCTCATGCTTCTGCAGCTGGGCAGGAATCTCATCAAAGATGCTTTTCACTTTGTGCTCGACATTGGAGGCATATTTGGCGATGTCGTTTTTGTAGACTTGTAGAATCGACCTTTTCACACGGTCGACTTCCTCATAGTCTTTCGTCTCGATGTATTTCAGGACGGCTTGTGGCATTCCGCCGACAATCATGTAGGTTCGAAAATAGTCCAACGCTTTGCGGTGGAGGCCACCAAGTGGTTGCCTTTTTTCGAAACATTCCCCGATGAACGGCATCAGCATGTCGTTGCCCATCGCCCAAAGGAACTCCTCAAAATCCATGGGATACATTGGCAGGGCTTCCTCTTCCGAAGGGATGACAATGTCTTTCACGTTCTTCTTGATGCTGATGAGCGAACCCGTCTCAATGTAGTCGAAACGCCCATCGGCAACGAGATATTTAATGGCGGAACGAGCGCGGGGGCACAACTGCACTTCGTCGAAGATGACGACTGAATTGCGTGGGGTCAGCCTGACACCGTAGTGGATTTGGAGGTTCGTCAGAAGTGTATCAAGGTCGCTGAGGTAGTTGTCGAACCATTCGCTGACGATGTTCTCCGCCTTGTTGAAGTCGATGAGCAGGTAGGAATCGTATTCGTTTCGGGCAAACTCCTCAACGATGTAGCTCTTCCCGATACGCCGCGCCCCTTCGATGAGGACGGCTGTTTCCCCGTGGCGCTTGTTTTTCCATTCAAGTAACTTGCTGTAAATCTTTCGTTTCATATTTGTATTTCCATCTTTTCAAGATTATTGAGATTGCAAAATTACATCTTTTCAAGATTATCGCAAGTTTAAATTTCCATCTTTTCAAGATTATTTGAAAAGACGACATCGTTACAACCCAACAATCCAATCCGCCGCCGTCTCAATCACATTGTCGATGCCTTGGGCGGTGCAGGCAGGGTCGAGGAGAACGCGCACCGCTGGCGGCACGCCGTTCTCGTAGTTCTGGCCGTCGAGGGCGATGGTGCGGGTCGTGCTGAAACGGTAGTTCCAGCCGTTGGGCAGCGTGCCACCGTTGGGGATGCCCATGCCGCCACCGCTGTAGTCGCCAAAGAGCTTGATGTTGTCGTAGCCCTGAGTGCATACGGAGAAGAACGACGTGGCGCTATACGAGCCGCGGTCGATGAGCACGGCCACAGGCTTGGTGTAGGCCTTGTCCTTTCCCAAGATGCTGCTGTCGGCGGCGTACACCTCTTGGAAGTCGGTGAACTCGTCGTGGCCGGGGCCGCTCTTCACTTGGGTCTTGTAGAGCAACTGCTTGTGATTGTCGAAGATGCTGAGCAGGTTTTGCACGTTGGTGATGGCACCTCCGGTGTTTTGGCGCAGGTCGAGGATCATGCCGTCGCAGTCCTTATAGTAGTTGACCATGTATTTCATGAGGTCGGTGCTGACATCGTTCGAGAACGAGGAATAGCGGATGTAGGCCACACGTCCGTCGCGGATGGCGTTGTGGGCGAAGCTGCCCGTGGTATGATGATAGACAGTGAGATAGTTGAGCAACACAACCTCTGTATTAATGTTGCGTTCGGCATACATCTTGTAATATACCGAGTCGTTGCGCGACGCATCGAAGCCCGAATAGAGGTTGGTGTGGCCGTCGCGAAGCGTGTTGAGCATGGCGGCGCAAACGTCGAAGAGTTGGTAGTCGTCCATGTCGTCGTTCACCATGGGGCGGTACACCTCGCGCACCGAGTCCCAGTTGATGCCTTTCACGTCGAAGAGGGTGTAGTTTCGGTCCACTTGGTCCCAGAGGTAGTCGAACACGTTGACGGGGTTTTTAGGTTCGTCTTTTTCCATGAAAGCCCGCTCGCACGAGGCGAAGGCCAAAGCCAAAAGGCCGAAAATGATGATATTGAGTTTTTTCATGGCTTTAATCAATTAAGTCTAAACAAAAAAGAAAGGTTAACGGAATGCAAGGCGTTGTCGTAGCGATAGGTGCCTTTCTTGCCCGTGCTGAGGTAGTCCCAGCGGTAGCTGAATCCGATGCGGTTGCCGTTGAGCAGGTTGAGATAAAGGCCCAAGTCCGTATTGAGGCCGGGGAAAAACTTGCCGAAGGCTTCCTTTTCGCCAAACAGCGTCTCGACAGCATCTTCGTTGATGGCCGGGTTGCCGATGTAGGCATAGCCTGGGCGATTGACGACGCCATACAGCGGCACGTTCAATTTGAAATAGGCCGTCAGCCAATTGTGGCTTTTGTCGGGGTTGAAGGCGAAGTCGTATTGCACCATAGCCGTGGCGCCCACGTTGCCGAACAACGAAAGGCAAGTTGAGGCGTTCTGCAACGAGGGGATGCTCTTCACGTCAAAAAAGCCTTGGAGCGTGCCGCCCGCCCACAAATGGAAGCGGTTTTGGGCACCGTCGACGAAGCGATACAGGAACTCGGTCGAGAAATCGAGGCCGGTGGCCGTGCCAGAAGGGTCTTTCAGGGTGTTGTTGAAATACCGGAACGCGGGACGGATGTGGCAGCGTCCCCATTCGATGGTGACACTCGTGCCGACATTGGGTCCCACACCCATGTACTTGAAGGGCACGGTGCCGGCGTCGTAGCAGTCGACGGCATTCAAGCCTGCCGAGAGGTCGAGCCAGATGGGTACGCGGGTCTGTTTGGGGTAGTAGGCCCTGCCGTCCGATGGGGTCTGTGCCATGCCGTTGGCGGCCAACAATAAAAACCCTGCAAGAATCAATGATTTGAATTTCATAGGCTAAAAAAGTTTGATGAAGGTTTAAAACCATTGGCAAAAGTAAGGATTTATTTGGATGGTTTACCGCATTGCGAAATGTTTTGTATTTTTGCACCCGTTTTTCCCCCTTCAAAGGGAGTGCCCGAAAGGCGGGGGATTAACCGAACAACTGAACAACTTTCAACTTCAAACTTTAATAAAGATGGAATCAACGAACAAACTCTTCAAGCGTTACACAGTAACCACGGCCTTGCCTTATGCCAACGGCCCAGTCCACATCGGTCACCTTGCCGGCGTCTATATCCCCGCCGACACCTACGTGCGCTATCTGCGAATGTGCGGCGCTGAGGTGCTGTTTGTCGGTGGTTCCGACGAACACGGCGTGCCGATTACCATCAAGGCCGAGAAAGAAGGCGTCACGCCACAAGACATCGTCGACCGCTACCACGCCATCATCAAGAAGTCGTTCGAAGACCTCGGCATGAGCTACGACATCTACTCGCGCACCTCTTCGAAGATCCATCGCGCGACGGCGCAAGAGTTCTTCAAGAAACTCTACGACGACGGCAAGTTCATCGAGAAGGAGACGGAACAATACTTCGACCCTGAACGTCAGAAGTTCTTGAGCGACAGATATATCGTTGGCACTTGCCCGAAATGCGGCGCCGAGGGTGCCTATGGCGACCAATGCGAGAAATGCGGCTCGTCATTAAGCCCCGACGAATTGATTAATCCGCATTCGCAACTCAGCGGCGCGGCCTTGGTGAAGAAGCCGACCAAGCACTGGTACCTGCCCTTAGACCAATACGAACAATGGCTCCGCGAGTGGATCCTCGAAGGCCACAAGGAATGGAAATCCAACGTATACGGCCAGGTGAAGAGCTGGCTCGACGGTGGCTTGCAACCCCGCGCCGTCACCCGCGACCTCGATTGGGGCGTGCCCGTCCCGCTCGACGGTGCCGACGGCAAGGTGCTTTACGTTTGGTTCGATGCGCCCATTGGCTACATCAGCAACACTAAGGAGATTTGCGCCCAACGCGGCGAAGACTGGGAGAAGTGGTGGAAAGACCCCGAGACCAAGTTGGTGCACTTCATCGGCAAGGACAACATCGTGTTCCACTGCATCATCTTCCCCTGCATGTTGAAGGCCTACGGTGGCTACATCGTCCCCGAAAACGTGCCCGCCAACGAGTTCCTCAACCTCGAGAACGACAAGATTTCGACCTCGCGCAACTGGGCTGTGTGGCTCCACGAATATTTGCAGGACTTTCCCGGAAAACAGGATGTTCTGCGTTATGTGTTGACCGCCAACGCCCCCGAGACCAAGGACAACAACTTCACTTGGAAAGACTATCAAGACCGCAACAACAACGAGCTGTTGGCCATCTTCGGCAACTTCGTCAACCGCACCTTGGTCTTGACGCACAAATATTATGAAGGTGCCGTGCCAGCCTTGGGCAACCTCAACGAGACCGACCAAGCCGCCATCGCCGAGATGAACGCCTACCCGAAGAAAATCGGCCATTTGATTGAGAACTACAAGTTCCGCGAGGCTTTGTCAGAATTGATGAATTTGGCCCGTCTCGGAAACAAGTATCTCACTGATAACGAGCCTTGGAAGCAAATCAAGACCGATCCCGAAAGAGTGAAGACCGTGATGGCACTGAGCTTGCAGATCGTGGCGCACTTGGCCATCCTCAGCGAGCCTTTCCTGCCCTTCAGCGCGAAGAAGCTCCAGCAGATGATTGGTCTGAACGTCAATGGGTGGAACGATGCTGAAAACACGGTTCTACTGCCCGAAGGTCATGTCATCAACCAGCCCGAGCTGCTGTTCGAGAAGGTGGAAGACAGCGTGGTGGAGGCCCAACTGAAAAAGCTCGAAGACACCAAGAAAGCCAACCAACTCAACGCCTGGAAGCCTGCCGAGGTAAAACAGACGGTGAGTTTCGACGACTACATGAAGGTCGACATCCGCGTGGGCACCATCCTCGAATGCCAGAAGGTGCCGAAGGCCGACAAGTTGTTGCAGTTCCTCATTGACGACGGCATAAACAAACGTACCATTGTCAGTGGTATCGCCAAGTATTACACTGAGCCTGAGAAACTTGTGGGCAAGCAGGTGTGCTTCATCGCCAACTTCGAACCGCGCAAGCTGAAAGGCGTGGTGAGCGAGGGCATGATCCTTTCCGCCGAGGACAAGGACGGCCGCCTCGTGCTGCTTACCCCGAGCGACTTGGTGGCGCCGGGATGCTCGGTGGGTTAATGTCCTGCCACCCCTACGGGGTTTATAACACCGTTTCATTATAGGCGAGGGTTCACACCCCCGCCTATTTGCTGCCATCCCTTCGGGATTTGGGAACCCCGAAGGGGTGACAGCTTCTGAGGCAGGTGGTGTAAACCCCTGCCGAAATACACGTGGTTATGCCCCCTGCCAGCAACGACACCTATCCGAGCTGGGGCTACATGGCTGCCGAAATACACATGGTTATGCCCCCCCGCAAACCGGCAGGCTGCCGAAAAAACACCGATTAGAAAACAATCAATGTGCCTCCAGCCAATTGGCACCCGTATTCATCTCCACAACCACCGGCACCGACAAAGGCAAGGCATTCACCATTTTATCGTTAACGATGGCTTTCAAGTCATCGAGTTCGTCCAAGTGCGCGTCGAAAACCAATTCGTCGTGCACTTGAAGTATCATCTTCGATTGCATCTTCAGCCGTTCCATCTCCTCGTGGATGCCAATCATCGCAATCTTGATCATATCCGCCGAGCTGCCCTGGATGGGCGCATTGATGGCGTTGCGTTCGGCAAAGCCGCGCACGACGCTGTTCGAGCCGTTGATGTCGCGCAGATAGCGACGGCGGCCCAAGATGGTCTCGGCATAGCCGCGTTCACGCGCCAGGGCGATGCTGCGGTTCATGTATTCCTTGATGCCCGCGTATTCCTCGAAGTATTTCTTGATGATGTCGGCGGCCTCGCTGCGCGAAAGCTCCATGCGTTCGGCCAAGCCGAAGGCCGACATGCCGTAGATGATGCCGAAGTTGACGGCCTTGGCACGGCTGCGTTGCTCCTTGGTGACCTCATTCATCGGCACGTGGAACACCTTGGCAGCCGTGGCCGCGTGGATGTCGTGGCCGAGGTTGAAGTCGGCGACCATGGCAGGGTCCTGACTCAGGTGGGCGATGATGCGCAACTCGATTTGGCTGTAGTCGGCGGCAAGGAGGGTGTATTGCTCGCTGCGCGGCACGAAGGCGCGACGGATTTCGCGACCTTTCTCGGTGCGCACGGGAATGTTTTGCAGGTTGGGGTTGTTGGAACTCAATCGTCCCGTGGCGGTGACGGCTTGGTTGTAAGAGGTATGAATCAGCCCATCTTTCGGGTTGACCAAGGCAGGAAGCGCATCCAAGTAGGTCGACTTCAGCTTGGTGAACGAGCGGTAATCTAAAATCAAGCTGATGATAGGGTGTTTGTGGGCCAGTTTTTGCAGCACCTCTTCGCCCGTGGCATATTGTCCCGTCTTGGTTTTCTTGGCTTTCTCGTCGATTCTCAACTTCTCGAACAGCACTTCGCCCAACTGTTTCGGCGAGGCGATATTAAAAGGTGCGCCTGCCAGTTCGTAAATCTGTTCCTCGATTTTGTGGATTTCGCCGCCAAATTCATCGCTGATTTGCTGTAAGTTATGCGTGTCGATCTTCACGCCGTTGGCCTCCATGCGGCTCAGCACTGGCACGAGCGGCATCTCGATGTCGTAAAACAGTTTCTCTACACCGTTTTCTTTTAGTAAAGGCAATAGCTTTTCGTAAAGTTGCAGCGTGATGTCGGCATCCTCGGCAGCATATTCCTTGACTTGTTCGATGGGCACTTCGCGCATGGTCTTTTGTTGCCGGCCTTTGCCGATGAGGTCCTCGATGGGGATGGTGAGGTAGTTGAGGTAGACCTCGGCTAAGTAGTCCATGTTGTGGCGCTGCTCGGGTTCGAGGAGGTAATGGGCCAGCATCGTGTCAAACATCGGACCTTTTACGTTGATGCCGTATTGCGACAGCATCGAAATGTCGTATTTCAGGTTCTGTCCGATTTTGAGGATACTTTCGTCCTCGAACAAAGGTCGTAACAATTCCAGTTTTTTCTGGCATTCCTCGCGTTCGGCAGGCATGGGCAGATACCAGGCTTCATGTGCCTTGATGGCAAACGAAACGCCCACCAATTCAGCGTTGTAAACGTCGACGTTGGTCGTCTCGGTGTCGAAGACAATTTGTTTTTCCTTCGACAAAAGCTCCACCAATGCCTTGATGTCTTCATCGCTTTCCACTAGCTTATAGTCATGCGCGACGGTCTTGGCTGAAGCCTTGTCGGAGAAATCGAGCAGCCCTGTTCCGTCTTCGTCGCTTTGGTTGAAGAGGTCAAGCGAACTTGATGTGGAGAACAAGTCGGGCGTTTGGCTTCCCACTGCCCCCGTGGGTTGCCCCGTCCCCCTCTGAGAAGGGGGCAGGGGGGAGTCAACACGATTCTTTCCCTTATAATCCTCCAAAAACCGCTTTGCGAAGGTCCTGAACTCCAGTTCCTCAAACAAAGCCATCAGTGCAGGCACATCAGGCTCTTTGGCCTTCAGTTCTTCTTCGTTGAACTCCACTGGGACCTCCAAGTTGATGGTAGCCAGCATCTTCGACATCAGTCCTTGCTCGGCAAAATTGACCACGTTTTCCTTTTGTTTGCCTTTCAGTTCGTCGGCATGGGCGATGAGGTTCTCGACGCTGCCGTATTTTTGCACCAAAAGGGCGGCTGTCTTCTCGCCGATGCCTGGAATGCCAGGGATATTGTCGGCGGCATCGCCCCAAAGACCAAGAATATCAATCAGTTGCTTTGGTTCTTGGATGCCATAGCGTTCGCACACCTCTTTTGGTCCCCAAACCTGTGCCGGTTCGCCGAATTTGGCGGGCTTGTAGAGCAATACCTTGTCGGTGACGAGTTGGCCGAAGTCCTTGTCGGGTGTCATCATGTAGGTGATAAAGCCTTGTCGCTCGGCCTTTTTCGACAGTGTGCCGATGACGTCGTCGGCCTCGTAGCCCTCCACGCCGTAGATGGGGATGTTGAAGGCCTCGATGAGTCTTATAATATAAGGTATGGCATCGCGCAGGTCGTCGGGCATCTTCTCGCGGTTGGCCTTGTATTCGCTGTATTCGGCCTGTCGCTGTGCGGTGCCGGCCACGTCGAAGGCCACGCCGATGTGGGTCGGACGTTCGTTTTTCAGGATTTCGTAGAGCGAGTTCAAGAAGCCGATGATGGCCGAGGTATTGAGGCCTTTCGAGTTGATGCGGGGGTTCTTGTTCATGGCGAAGAAAGCCCTGTAAATCAGCGCGTAGGCATCCAAAAGGAAGAGTCGTTTCTCAGCGTTTTCCATTTTTTTCGTAATTTGAGGGCAAAAATAATCCTTTTTCTTCAACTTTATAGCAACGAAATGTCGTTTTGGAATGTTATCGCTTGGGCATTGATGTTGGTGGGTCGCACATCCACTCAGTCACACGGCGAATCGGCTAATTGTTGGTGTGATTATCTAAAGTCGTTTTTTTGCTTTGAATGACGTTTTTTTGTTGTTTAATCGATTTTTTTCTTATTTTCGCAGACGAATATTAACCAATAAAAGCACGGAACAATGAAAAAACTCCTACTGCTTCTCACTTTTGTCTTGGCCTTGGCGACACTTCACGCCCAAAACGGCAGCCAGAAAAGCGAAATGTACGAAATCATGTCGCATCGCATGGGGTATGGGTTCAACATAGAGAACTTCATGCGGTAGCACGATGGCGACTTCATTTTTGCCACCTTCGTCTCCGAACAGCCCGCACCTGGCCAATGGTTGGGAAACGACTTGGGTAACATGTTCTACAAAATGTCGGCCACAACCCTCACCATCACCGACTCGTTGTTTGTGGACGACCCTGATGCTCCCTACTATCTCTTTGCCCCAAACCCTACTGGAGAGGGCAACATTAGGGCCAACTTCGAGTATGTCGAGCAATGCGACAGCACCTTCCTGCGCATTTGCCACTTCCCCGACAACGACCTCAACATCGATCACGACGATGACATTCTGATGCCCGTGTGCGCAGGTTTCGCAGGCGGCAACTTCGACAGCCACATGATAGACTGCCGTGGCGATTTGATTATGAAATACACAACAATACGGCCCGACGGAGGCTACGACGAGTACATTGCCCGTTTTGGTACCGATGGAAGGCTGAAGCACCAAGCTCTGTATACTGAGAGCCAAACGATGGTGGTCCCAAAACTACGGGTATTCAGTGAATCTCCCCTGCAATACTACCAATGGAGAAGCAACTCCGAGCAAAACCTCTCCGTCGTTGTGATGGATTCACTCTTCAACAAAAGCAACTTCATTTTTAATAAAGTGTTGAGTGAGGTGTATGTCGCGCCTCTTGTGACAGTCTATGAACATCTCAACTTCAATGTTGATACAGAGGTGCTTCCCATTGGTGGGAACGAAATACTGGTGGCCGCCCAATACACGTATGACACGAATTTCGACCCCATGGTGGCAGAGAATGGCGTGGCTGTGGCAAAATACGACATTCGCACAAGCCAATTGAAGGACTATGTCGTGTTCAACGATTATATGGGTTGGGCCAATAATGCGTCCTGCTTGGGATTGAAGAGAATGTCGGACGGCACGGTCTACTTCCTGTATAATGAAGTGGGCTACCCCGATGAGAGCTTCATCGCGGTTAAGATGGACACCGACCTGAACGTGGAATGGAAACGTTTCTGCAAGATGAGCAGCATCAGATTCAGTGACCGTGTGCCTCTTTATTTCCCCATCTTGTATGAAGACGGACAAGGGGAAGAGCAGGGCATTTCGTGGGCAGCGTATGGCTTAGATGCCAATGACGACTCGTACCTGGTCTATTTCCAGTTCAACCACGATGGCATTCCAGCTTCGGTGGAAAACGGGATGGAAGTGCGTCCCTACGCCTACTACCCCAACCCCGCCCAAGACCAACTCCGTCTGCAATACTCGCCCGATGTTGAGCCGGCCCAAATTGAGCTTTACGACCTGCAAGGCCGCCTCGTGCGCAGCCAAGGCTCGGGCCTCGAATGCCTCAACGTGCAAGGCCTCGCAGCGGGGCAGTATGTGATGAAGGTGACAATGACGGACGGAACGACATTTGCGGACAAAGTGGTGAAGGAATAAGGACGAAATTTCGCAAAAAACGCTTGTTTTCAAAAAAAGTCGTACCTTTGCCGCCGAAAACGAGTAATTATCGGTCGCAAGATGCGACTTTGGATTTTCTTAGATAGCTGATTGTCAACAAGATGACAAGATGTTTGCTTTTGGAAATGAAAAATGTCTTATCTTTGCGACTCATTTCAACAACTAAAAAAAGAGAACTATGTCAGAAATTTTGAATGAAATCACCCCGATCATTGCTGAAAAACTCGGCGTTGATCCTTCGGAAGTCACCATGGAAGCCAGCTTCACCAACGACCTCGGTGCCGATTCTTTGGACACCGTCGAACTGATGATGGAATTTGAAAAGAACTTCAACCTTTCCATCCCGGACGACCAGCAGGAGAACATCCAAACCGTTGGCGACGTTGTCAGACTCATCGAAAAGATGCGTGCTGCCAACTGATTTCCAATCAACTAACGAAATAAAGTCATTCATGGAATCGAAACGCGTAGTCGTCACAGGTCTCGGAGCCATCACCCCCATCGGAAACACCATCAAGGATTTCTGGGAGGGATTGGTGAATGGAAAAAACGGTGCCGGCGAGATTACCCGTTTCGATTCTGCTTTATTCAAGACGCATTTTGCCTGCGAGGTGAAGGGCTACAACCCCGACGACTATTTCGACAAGAAGACCGCACGCAAATACGACTTGTTCGCCCAATTCGCCCTCATCGCCGCCGATGAGGCCATCGCCGACGCGGGCATCACGCCCGAAAACACCGACTTCGACGATGTGGGTGTCATCATGACCTCAGGCATTGGCGGCGTCAACCATCTCTTCAGCGAGGTGATGGAATATGCCCAATCCGACGGCACACCGCGTTTCAGCCCCTTCCTCATCACCAAGATGATCGTCAACATGCCGGGTGGCATCATCTCCATCAAGTATGGTTTCCGTGGTCCCAACTACGCCACCGTTTCGGCCTGCGCCTCCTCGACCCATGCCATCATCGACGGCTTCAACCACATCCGCTACGGCAAGAGCAAGACCTTCATCGTGGGCGGAGCGGGTGCAGCCATCGGCCAGCTTGGCGTGGGTGGCTTCAACGCCATGAAGGCCCTCTCGACGCGCAACGACGACCCGCTTTCGGCCTCCCGCCCGTTCGACCTCAATCGCGACGGCTTCGTCATAGGCGAAGGCGCGGGCAGCCTCGTTCTCGAAGAATACGAACACGCCATGGCTCGCGGCGCCAAGATCTACGCAGAGCTTGTGGGCGGCGGCGAGTCGGCTGATGCCTACCACATCACCGCCCCGCATCCCGAAGGCCTAGGCGACGTGCTGTGCATGCAACGCGCCATCAACGACGCCGGCATCCAACCTGACGCCATCGACCACATCAACACCCACGGCACCTCGACACCCATGGGCGACGTGGCCGAAACGCTTGCCATCAAGAAGGTGTTTGGCGAACATGCCTACGACATCAGCATCAATTCCACCAAGTCTATGACTGGCCATCTGCTCGGTGGTGCGGGAGCCATCGAGGCCATCGCCAGCATCCTCGCCCTCAAGAACGGCATCGTCCCACCTACCATCAACCACTTCGACGACGACCCGCAAATCGACCCACATCTCGATTTCACTTTCAACAGGGCCAAGAAGCGTGACCTCCATTATGCCCTCTCCAACTCCTTTGGCTTTGGCGGACAAAACGCCACCGTGATTTTCAAAAAGTTCGAATCATAAGATGGCCCTTTTTCCCCTTTCGTCGCCCAAAGACCCCCAAGACAAGGAACTTTACGACTATATCCATAACATCTTCGGCTTCTACCCGAAGAACATCGCTTTGTATCGCGTGGCTTTCACCCACAAGTCGGTGGCAGCCGAGACCGTGGGCACCTATCACGTCAGCAACGAGCGCATGGAATACCTCGGTGATGCCGTGTTGAGCACCGCCGTGGCCGATTACCTCTTCCACACCTATCCAACGCAGCCCGAAGGCTTCTTGACAGAGATGCGGTCGCGCATCGTTAGTAGGGCCTCGCTCAACAAGTTGTCGGAGAAGCTCGGTTTTGCTGCCTACATCCGCCACACCCCCGACGTGGGCAACAATGCCCGCTCGATGGGTGGCAACGCCTTCGAGGCCCTCATGGGTGCCATCTATCTCGACCGTGGCTTCGAGTTCACCAAACACATCATCATCGACCGCATCGTGCACGTCCACATCGACATCGACGAACTGCAACACACCGATGTCAATTTCAAGAGCAAGCTCCTCCAATGGTCGCAGAAATACAAGAAGACATTGGAATACAAGCTGCTGGAAGAGATTGGCGAAGGCCACAAAAAGCTCTATCATGTGCAAGTTTTCATCGACGGGAAGCCCTATGCCGATGCCTCCGACCGCTCCATCCGTGGCGCCGAACAGTTGGCTGCCGAAAAAACCTGCCGCGTTTTGATCCAGGATTAATTGTATCTTTGCGGCATGAAACCCAAAAGCAACAAACTGCAAATCGCCTCGTTCGACGACACCACCGTTGTCGGCATCAACTCGGTCTTGGTCGACTACAAGCTGGCATGGAGCCTCAACAACAAGCTCGCCCTCGATCTTGTGCGCTACGACGACCTCGTCTTCGAAGGCGCTCCGTTCTCCTTTTTCTATTACACTGCCGGCGAGAACTACAATGTCTACAACCTCGTCTCCTTGGTTTGCAAAGACAAGGTGCTTTATCCTTTCAGCCCCCGTCTCGACTATCTCCTTCTCATCCAAAACAGCATCACTCCCGAACGACAAATCAGCATCATGCGCAGCTTGCGCGAGGTGGATGGCATCGGCCATGCCTTCGTTTTGGAGAAAGACAGGAACCTGCGTATGGTGCTCGAAACCATTGCCGACTGCGAGCAGCAGATGATTGACAAGAAAAAGAAACTCAGCGACATCCATGCCGTGCGCCAGCGGATGCGCGAGGAAGAGGCACAATTGGCCGCTCTCAGGGAACAATCGTGATTTCCACGCCGCTCTCGTCGGTGACGTAGGCCGCAATGCGGTCGCCGATGCCGAGATTGAAGGTGTATTTGCCCAATGCGAGGTCGCTGCTCACGACGGTGTACATCTGTCCCCGATAGGTGGAATGCGGCTCAATGATTCCAAATTTTTGATAACGGCAATAGCTGTAGGCGTCGCCAGGCAGGTAATGCGCCTTGATGACCATGCGGAAGTCCTTGCGAAGGAAATCGATGGGTGCGTCGCATGGGTTGTGGATGGCGAAGTCGATGCGGAGGGTGTCGCCCTGGTGGAACTCCATCGCAGCATTGGCGTTGGTGATTTCGAAGGTGGTCACCAGCCGGTTGGCTGTCGAGAAATCGTCGCAGAGGTAACCTTCCACTTCCACGCCGTCGCCTTGGTAATGCCGCGAGAGTCCTTCGAGGTGGCCGCTCACGAAGACGGTCTTCCCAATCCAATCCTTGTCGAACTGCCAGAGGTCGTATTGGGTCTTTCGGTCGTAATAGCTTCGTAGTGTCGAGCTTGGCTTGCCCGTGAAGTAATGGTAAAGAGACGGCCGCTGGAACGAGCCTTGAAACACCACAGGGCTGTCGCCCGCCGCCTTCGCGATGGTTTCGTATTGCTTTTGCTTGTCGCTGAAGCCAAAGCGAGCTGCCAACGGAGTCAGCAAAGCGATTCTGAAGGCGACGATGAGCAGGAGGGATGGTAATACAAACCGTTGGATGTATCTTCTTAGTTTCTCGTCGATTAATGCTTTTCGGTAGACCAACACCACGGCTGGAATCATGCAGACGATGGTCCAATGCGGCTCTACGTGCCCCCGGAAAGCCATTAGCCAGAAGAAGAAAAAGAACCCAATGAGGGTAAAGTGCATACCGCGTTCGAATGTATTGTCAGGTCTGTATTTGATTAACACATAAACAACCGCTCCAAACGTGAACGGATTGAAAATCAGCAGCTGATTCGGCAGATATTCAAAGAAATAACTCCAACGGAAAGCCTCGCTGCGCCCCGAAAGATGATAGCGGAAACTCGGAAAATCAGCGTGGATTTGCCATAAGATATGTGGCGTCAACAAGGCCAAAGCCAAAAGGCAGGCTATATAAAACTTGCCGTCTTTCAGTAGTTTAAGGTTGGACAGCACAATCAAGCCTAAGAGCAAGAATGCGTGGTATTTGCTGTAAACCATCAAGGCCATCGTGAGACCCATGAGCAGGGCGTTTTTCCATGACTGGTCGGCCAAGTATCGCTGGTATATTAATAGGAATAAGGCCGAAAACAGGATCAATGCGGCATCAGGCGTGGCGACGAAGCCGTAGATATTGAACATCACAATGGACCAGGAGACGATGAAAAACAGCAATATGCTTTTGGGGTTAAGGTCTCCGCGCTTCGAGTCTATTGAGGGATTGAAAGGTCGATCTATGGCAATCAACCACATCACAAACAACGAAAGGCACGAGGCGATGATTGTGAAAAACCTCACGCCTAAAGTGCCCGAAAACAGAATGCTGCTGAGAAATGTCATCAAGGCCACCATGGGCGGGTGGTCGAAATAGCCCCAGGCGAGATGCTCGCCCCAAAGGTGGTAATAGGCCTCGTCTTCTTGTATCTCGGTGAAGATGCCCTGCAACAGGTTGACGACAAACCAAAAGAAAAGGCCACAACAAAGGCAAAATTTCCAATTGAATTTGTCCTTTGTCATGGCCATTTCTCGTTTTCGGTCGGTTTGTAGAGACGTAGCGCGCTACGTCTCTACCAGATTATACCGGAAAATTATCCCACATGAATGTTTTCCTTCACCAGTTTCAAAATCTTCTCGGTGTCGTTGCCCAATTCCTTGCGGAGGTTGGCATCGTTGAAGTCAGTGAGGAACTTGATCATATAGTCGACGATGCTGTCGGAGAACACGCCCTTGTCGGTGTAGATCTTGCGGTCCTTGGCCAATTCCTTGGCGGCGGCCACGCAGCTGTCGGGCAGTTGTTCGAGGCTCTCTTGGAGCTTCTTGTTCTTGTCGTCGTGGATGTTGACGCCGAGGCCGACGTAGGTCTTTTCGGCCACTTCGAGGGCGTTGGGCATCTCGAAGCCGTGACGGGCGGCGCAGCAAAGGGCGGCCATCAGCAGGTACATGTCGGCGCAACCGTCGGAGGCACGCCATTCGAAGGTCTGCTTCTCGCTGAAGTCCTTGTTCGACTTCTTCTCAAGCGGGTTGGCGTTGGCGGCCATGTCCTTGCCGTTGTTGATCCAGCCGAGCGGCACGCGCACCAGGGCGCTGCGGTTCGAGTAGGACCAGCACAGCGAGGTCGGGGCTTCCTGATGGGGCACTAAGCGGAGGAACGACAGCGGGTTGGGGTTGCCGAAGGCAGGCAGCGAAGTGCCAGCGTCCATGTAGCCGGCGATGGCTTTTTTGCCGTAGTCGCTGAGTTCACCCTTGTTGACCATCACGCTCTTGCCATCTTTCGTGAACTTGCAGTGGACGTGCATTCCCGATCCGGCCTTGCCCACAGTGATCTTCGGGGCGAAGGTCAAGGTGACACCGTATTGGTAGGCCAACTGGCGCATAATCCACTTGGCGACAACGAGTTGGTCGGCGGCATCCTCGATGTTGGTGGGCAGGAACTCGATTTCATTCTGCTCGTAGATCTTGCCTTCGTGGGTGAAGTTGCCCACTTCGGAGTGACCGTACTTGATCAAGCCACCGGCTTGGGCGATGAGGCGCATGGCCTCGACGCGGTACTCGGTGAACTTGTTGAACGGGGCGCTCTCGTGGTAGCCCTTTTGGTCGGGCACCTCGTAGATTTCCTCGTCGTCGGCGATGATGTAATATTCCAGCTCGCCCATGGTTTCCATCTTCAGGCCCGTGGTCTTCTTGAAGGCTTCGTGGGCTTTGTGGAGGATGTACTCAGGTGAGCTTTCGAAAGGCTCGCCGTCGCGGTTGTAGAACGAGCAGAGGATGTCCAAGGTCGGGATCTCTGAGAAGGGGTTGAGGAAAGCGGTGCGGTACTTCGGCACCACATAGAGGTCGCTCTTTCCGGCTTCGATGAAGGGGAAGAGGCTCGAGCCGTCGACGCGCTCGCCGGCGGTGAGGATGTTCTCAAGGTGCTCCGCGCTGTGGATCACGAAGTTGAGGGTCTTCAGTTTGCCGTCCCAACCACAATAGTGGAAGTTGACGAATTCTATTTCATTTTCCTCGCAGTAACGAATGATGTCGGCGCGAGTGAACTCTGCTGCAGGCTTTTGGAGGTACTGCACCAGACGATTGGGGTTCATGGCAATTTTTGCGTCCATTACGATTTTGTATTTCAGATTTAAATATTTAAGAATCAATATTGACACGGGACTGCGGGACACGGGACGCGAGACTTTTTGCCGTTTCGCGTCACTGCGAGGCACGAAGCAGTCCAGATTTTGCGCAAAGATAGTAATAATTCCGTCATCGTTGCCCAAAAGAAGAATAAAAGCGGTTTTTTCCTCTACATATTGAGGTATTTTCTTACTTTTGCGAGAGATTTCAACGCAAAAAACAAGCATTATGGCACTAAGAGACTGGATGATTGCCTTCAACAACGCCAAGACGATGGAAGCCAACGGCGAGGAAGGTCCCGAATTGATAGCGGAATACGAGCGCGTGCTCTCGAAACTTGGCGAAGGCCCGCTTACCGAGGCACAAGAAAACGTTCGCAAAGAAGCCTGCCGCAACCTCGCCGAGTTGTATGCCCTCAGCGGCGACGAGGCGAAGGCAGGGGAATACAGGCAAATGTCGGAATAACAAGGTTGTAGAGACGCGCTGTGGCACGTCTCTACTCGATTGGTCATTCAACGGTGACGGATTTGGCCAGATTTCGCGGTTGGTCGACGTTGCAGCCGCGCATCACAGCAATATGGTAGGCTAAGATTTGCAACGGAACGGTGGCCAACAGGGGCGAATAGAGGCATTCCGTTTCGGGAATCTCGATGACGTAATCGGCCATCTTGCGGGCCAACACATCTTTTTCGCTCACCACGGCGATGATTTTTCCATTACGGGCTTTCACTTCCTGGATGTTGCTCAACACCTTTTCGTAGGTGCTGTGGTTGGTGGCGATGAACACCACGGGCATGTCCTTGTCGATCAAGGCGATGGGACCATGTTTCATCTCGGCGGCGGGATAGCCCTCGGCGTGGATGTATGAGATTTCCTTCAGTTTCAAGGCACCTTCAAGGGCCACGGGATAGTTTTGCAAACGGCCAAGATACAGCATGTTACGGACATCCTTGTATTTCTCGGCGATGTCTTTCACATGACCGCTATGGTCGAGGGTCCACTGGATTTTCTCTGGGATACGGTCGAGTTCTTGTATGAATTCAAGGCGTTCTTCGTCTTTCATCGAGCCTTTCAGCTCGGCGAGGCGCAAGGCAAGCATGGCCATCACAGTGACTTGCGAGGTGAAGGCTTTGGTGGAGGCCACTCCGATTTCGGGACCGGCATGGGTGTAGATGCCTGCGTCGGTGGCTCTTGAGATGGACGAGCCGATGACATTGCAGATGCCTAACACGACGGCTCCTTTCTCTTTGGCCAACTGGATGGCGGCCAAGGTGTCGGCGGTCTCGCCCGACTGCGATACGGCAATGACGACGTCGTGAGGGGTCACAACGGGGTCGCGATAGCGGAACTCGGAAGCATATTCCACTTTGACGCGGATTTTGGCTAACTTCTCGATGAGGTAGCTGCCCACCAAGCTGGCGTGCCAAGAAGTGCCACAAGCCACAAAGACGATGTTGTCGGCATAGAGCAACTGCTTCTCATACTGCAAGATGCCGCCCAGGCGAACAGTGTTGCTCTCGGGGTGCAGGCGGCCACGCATGGTGTCGCGTACGATGGCGGGTTGTTCGTAGATTTCCTTCATCATGAAGTGGTCGAAGCCAGCCTTCTCGATGCTGTCGAGGTTCATCTTCAGCTCTTGCACATAGGGCATGGCCTCCACATCATGTATGGTCTTGATGTGTAGCTCTTCGCCTATTTTGATGCGCACAACTTGTTCGTCTTCAAGGTAAACCACTTTTTGAGTGCGACCTACGATGGGCGTGGCGTCGGAAGCGATGAAATACTCGCCGTCGCCGATGCCAATCACCATCGGGCTGCCCTTGCGGGCGGCGATGAGCGTGTCGGGATGGCCTTTCTCGACGATGGCGATGGCGTAGGCACCAATCACATGGTTCAAGGCGATGCGGACGGCCTCAAACAGGTCGACATGCTCGCTTTGCTGCACATCCTCGATGAGGTTGGTGAGCACCTCGGTGTCGGTCGACGACTTGAAGGTGAAGCCGCGTTTCTCCAATTCCTTGCGCAGGCTGAGATAGTTCTCGATGATGCCGTTGTGAATCAGGGCGATGTTGCCGCTTTGCGAGCGGTGCGGGTGGGCGTTCACCTGGTTCGGCTCGCCATGGGTGGCCCAGCGGGTGTGGGCGATGCCGATGTGACCGCTCACGTCTTTGGAAGAAGCAAAAGCCTCCAAGTCAGATACTTTCCCTTTCGATTTGTAGACGTTCAATTCGTTTTTTTCATTCAACAACGCTACACCAGCGCTGTCGTAACCGCGATATTCAAGACGTTTCAGCCCCTCAATCAAGATGGGATAGGCCTCTTGATGGCCGACATAGGCAACAATTCCACACATATTTCATTAAGATTTGAAGATGCAAAAATACGGTTTTAAATGAAAAACAATAAAAAAATGGATGTTTTTGTGAACATAAAAACAAAGTTCCGTTGTTGAGACGTGCTATGGCGCGTCTCAACAAAAAGGGAGTCAACGCTTCAGCATATTAAAATAGGCATCCAAAAGTTTCTGCGCACCGATATACGCGCTCATCCGTTGGCCGCGCACGTCGCTTTCGACCAAAGGAAGGAGATCGGCGACTAATTGGTTTTGGTAGAAATCGTTCTTCAAGGCGCTGTCCATCGTGTCGTACATCATCTGCACGTCTTGTTGGGCGCGTTTCTTGTAAAGGTAGCCGTTGTCGCGGATGGCCTGCACGTGGTCGGCAACCATCTTCCACACCTCGTCGATATTAAAGCCAGAAAGTGCCGAACAGGTCAGCACCTTGGTCTCTTGTCCCGATTCGGGCAAGGGGAAGAGGTGCAGCGCGTTGCGGCATTCTGCGGCGGCACGATTGGCGCGCATCACGTTGTCGCCATCGGCCTTGTTGACGGCGATGCCATCGGCCATCTCCATGATGCCGCGCTTGATGCCTTGCAGCTCGTCGCCGGCACCGCTGATTAATATAAGGAGGAAGAAATCGACCATGGAATGCACCGCCGTTTCGGACTGACCCACGCCCACGGTTTCAACGAAAATGGTATCATAGCCCGCTGCTTCACAAAGGATGATCGTTTCCCTCGTCTTTCTTGCCACGCCGCCCAAAGTGCCTGCCGAGGCCGAAGGACGGATGTAGGCGTTGGGATGTGTCGAAAGGGTTTCCATGCGGGTCTTGTCGCCAAGGATGCTGCCTTTCGAGCGTTGGCTTGAGGGGTCGATGGCCAACACGGCGAGTTTTTGCCCTTGGTTGCAAAGATGCACGCCCAAAGCCTCGATGAAAGTACTCTTTCCCGCTCCGGGAACACCCGTGATGCCCAGTCGCAAAGCCTTGCCCGCATGGGGCAGACATGCCGCGATGATTTGTTGGGCCAATCCCTGATGCTTGGGAAGGGCGCTTTCCACCAAGGTGATGGCCTTGCTGAGCGCCACGCGGTCGCAGCGGAGGATGCCGTCGACGTACCATTCAAGCGGCATCAGCTGTTGTTGGTTGCGGCGAAGGCGTTCCAAAGCCTTCGGGTTGACCTGTATGGCACCCTCGACACCTTCGGTGACCTTGAGGTTCGACTCCCATTCGTGCTCCTGATTTTCAAAGTGTTCGTATTCCATGGCGGGTTGCGGTTTTGATTTTGCAAAGATATGGATTATTGTTGATTGTTGAGGCGTTTAATTGTTTAATTGTTGTTGGCTTATGGATCGCTTTGGCAAAAGGGTTGGGCTTTGCACTTTGGGCGAAACGAGCCATAAGCCATCGGCCATAAGCCATAGTCAAAAAAAACTGAAAATCAACGAATTTCAATTTTTTCTTGCGTTATTCGGAAAAAAATGCGTAATTTTGTAGTTTCAAAAGAAAGACAAAAGCCCATGGTTGACAAGAGAAGAATATTATTCGTCCATCAGGAAATCGCCCCCTATTTGCCTGAGACCCCGATGAGCCTCATCGGCCGTTATCTGCCCCAAGCCACCCAGGAAAGTGGCAAGGAGATCAGGATTTTCATGCCTCGCTACGGTGTCATCAACGAGCGGCGCAACCAACTGCACGAGGTGATCCGCCTGTCGGGAATGAACCTCATCATCAACGACACCGACCACCCGCTCATCATCAAGGTGGCCTCCATCCAGAAGGCGAGAATGCAGATCTATTTCATCGACAACGACGATTTCTTCACGAAGAAGAAATACCTGATGTATGACGAGAAAGGCAACTTCTGCGACGTCAACGACATGCGTTGCGTGTTCTTCACCCGTGGCGTCATCGAGACGGTGAAGAAACTCAACTGGTCGCCCGACATCATCCATTGCCATGGCTGGATTTCGGCACTGATGCCCATCTACATCAAACGGGCCATGAACGTGCGCGACAATCCGCTCTTCAACGAGACGAAAATTGTCTACTCCATCTACGACGACGGGTTTGAGGAGCAATTCAAGCCAGGGTTCGACAAGATGATGAAACTTCCGGGAATGAACGCCAAGGACCTGAAGTATTTCAAGGAGGGCAACTTCGTCAACTTGACCAAGGCCGCCATCGACTATTCCGACGGCATCGTGGTTTGCACCGAGAAGCTGAACCCCGAGATTGCCGCCCACCTGCAAACCGTCAAGAAGCCCGTCCTCAGCTATCAGGAGCAAGTGCACTACGCCCAGGCGTGCAACGATTTCTATGACAGCTTGCTCGGCAAACAATAAGAACCGCTTTTTTGAGTTATCTCACATCGAATAACCTCAACAAATATTGACCTGATGAAAACACATCATTCAACCGCTCCCAAAACCATAGCGTTAATGATTGGCCTACTGGCCTTGGCCTTCGTCTCGTGTAAGAAGTCGCCCGAGACCATCGGCAACGGACTCATCTCCGACAGCGACTATATCGACGTCCACCATACCGACACGGTTGCAATCGTGTGCCATTCGTATTTCGACTCCATCGCCACCAGCAATGCCACCTATGCGCTGCTGGGGGCCATGAAAGACCCCGTTTTTGGCGCAACGGAAGCGGGTTTCTACACCCAGTTTCGCCCTTCGGTGGCTGGACAAAGCTTTGGCAACAACCCCGTGATGGACTCGTTGGTGCTGCAACTGTGCGTCTCCGGCTACTATGGCGACACAATGGCAATGCAAACGGCACATGCCTTCGTGCTCACCGACTCGCTGATGACGGATTCGACCTATTACAGCTACTCGTGGGTGGCCTTTGACAATACCGACGTGGCCAACGGCTACCAATTCAGCCCGCGACCGAGAACCAAGGTCAACGTCATCGGCACCGACACCATCGCCCACGCCATCGTGCGCATCCCACTGAGCCAGGAGTTGGGCAACTACTTGATGACGCTCGACACCACGGCCTATTCGCGCCCCGACCTGTTCAAGCAACACTTCAAGGGCCTGTTCGTGACTTGCGACCCCGTGAGCACCAACGGCGCCATCACCTCTTTCACCCTGACCAACAACACCTATACGCTGCTGCAACTCTATTATCACGACGCAGCTACGCCCGAAAAGCCCATGCGCTACAATTTCTATGTGACTTCGTCGGACGTCTATTTCAACCATTTCGAACACGACTATTCGCAAGGCAGCCCCGAATTTGTCAACCAAATGATTGGCAATCAGCACGAATTGGGCCAATCTACCGTCTATCTCCAAACCATGGGCGGCGTGAGAACATGGTTGAAATTCCCCAACCTCAGCCATTGGACCGACTCGTTGGACGGCTGCCATTTGGTGGTCAACGAAGCCAAACTCGTGTTGCCAGCCTCGTCGATGCTGACCGACTCGATCTATAAAGCGCCTTCCAATTTCATCTTGTTAGGCTTCAATGCCGACAGCTCCACCTACCTCTTGCCCGACTATTACGAAGGAGCAGGCTATTTCGGAGGCACGTTCAACACAAGCAATCAGTCGGTCACCTTCCGTATCACGGAGTACATTCAAAGCGTGATCCTGGAGAAGAGAGACAACACGGGCATCTGCTTGGGCATCAATGGGACGGCCTATAATGCACAACGGTTGGTCATCAACGGTCCCGAGTCGAACGAGATGGAGAAAATGAAGCTCGAAGTGACTTACTCCATAGTTAATGAATAGTTGTTCAGTTGTTTAGTTGTTCAGTTGGAATCTTAAATCTTTGAATCTTGAATCTTTAAATCTTAAATTCCCAGAAATATGAAAAAACTGATTTTAGCCGCATTGATTATCGCAGGACTGACCTGCACGGCACAGAATGCAGAGAAGGAAACCGTTGTCGTCATCAAGACGAGCATGGGTACCATAAAGGCAAAACTGTATAACGACACGCCCAAGCACCGCGACAACTTCATCAAGTTGGTGAACGAGGGTTGGTACAACGGCTCGCCGTTCCACCGCGTCATCAAGGACTTCATGATCCAAGGCGGACAGAATGCCGACGGCAGCCTCGATCCGGGCTATAGGGTTCCCGCCGAAATCAAGGACAACCATTTCCACAAGAAAGGCGCCCTTTGCGCAGCCCGACAAGGCGACCAGGTAAACCCCCAGAAGGCCTCAAGCGGTTCGCAGTTCTACATCGTGCAAGGCAAGGTGTATGACGACCGCACCCTCGACATGTTTGAAAGTCGTATGGGCAAGGTGTTCAGCGCCCGCCAGCGCCAAGCCTACAAAACCGTGGGCGGTACGCCGCATCTCGATGGCGAATACACCGTGTTCGGCGAAGTGACCGAAGGCCTCGACGTGGTCGACAAGATCGCAGCCGTCGAAACAGGCCGTATGGATGTTCCGGTCAAGCCTGTGACCATCATTTCCGTTACGATTGAAAAATAAAGCTGCTGGCTTTTGGCCTTTGACTACTGGCATTTCAATTGGCCAGTTGCCAGAAGCCAGTTGCTAGAAGCTAAAAGCATAGAACAATGAAAGAAAGAATCGAAGAGATATTATCACAAGTGCGTGATTTCCAGGCCGACAGCAAAGAGGCTTTGGAGAACTTCCGCATCACCTATTTGAGCAAGAAAGGCGTTATCCCCGCTTTGTTTGCCGACTTCAAGACCGTGGCCCCCGAGCTTCGCAAGGAGATGGGCATGAGGCTCAACGAACTGAAAAACACCGTTCAAGACAAGGTAGAGGAGCAACTGTCGAAGTTCGAGAACCAGCATTCGAGCGATGCCGGTTTCGACATGAGTATGCCCGCCAACGAGATGCGCGGTGCGCGTCACCCGCTTTCTATCGTGCGTCGCGACATCAACGAGATTTTCGCCCACCTCGGCTTCACCATCGTTGAAGGCCCCGAAATCGAGGACGACTACCACGTATTCTCGGCCTTGAACTTCCCGCTCGACCATCCTGCCCGCGACATGCAGGACACCTTCTTTATTAATAAGGAGCCTAACGTGAACAAGGTGAGCGACATCTTGCTGCGCACCCACACTTCGAGTGTGCAGGTTCGTGCCATGGAAAAGCAACAGCCACCCATTCGCGTCATCGCACCGGGCCGTGTGTTCCGCAACGAGGCTATCTCAGCCCGTGCCCACTGCATCTTCCACCAGATTGAGGGCCTTTACATCGACGAGAACGTCTCCTTTGCCGACCTGAAGCAAACCTTGTACCACTTCGTGCAGGAGTTCTTCGGCGAGGGCACCAAGGTGCGTTTCCGCCCGTCGTATTTCCCCTTCACCGAGACCTCAGCGGAGATGGACATCTCATGCAACATCTGCGGTGGCAAGGGTTGCAATATCTGCAAGCACACAGGTTGGGTTGAGATTTTGGGCTGCGGCATGTGCGACCCCAACATCCTCATCGCCAGCGGCATCGACCCGGAGAAGTACACCGGCTTTGCCTTCGGCATGGGTGTGGAACGCATCGCCATGTTGAAATACGGCATCAACGACTTGAGGCTGTTCTTCGAGAACGACTTGCGGTTCTTGGAGCAGTTTGAGTTGGCATAAGGATTACTGAGATTTGGTTTTGTTTGTAGAGACGTAGCGCGCTACGTCTCTACTGTTTTTATTCACTACGAACGGTTCGGTTCAGCCACTGGCAGAAATCTTTCGTTTTCTCAAATTCGGATAGCACCCATTCGACCAAGTGCGGGTCGGTGAGGCGTGCATCGGGAAGGTCGCGCATTAGGAGCCAGTCGCGCTGTTTGAAAAGCTCGGCATGCGGGTGGTCTTTCGGGTAGCCGTTGGGCACGCGCTTCATGGCGTGGCTCGTGTCGAGGTCGAAGCCTTTGGCTTTGGCGATGGCTTCCACCAGCGGCTCGCCGTTGAAGAGGATTTCGTCGCGGATGGTCTTCAGCATGGTCGTGTCGGGCATGTACATCCCCGTGCAGAGCATGTTGCCCGTGAGGTATTCCGATTCCTTGGCTTGCACATGAAAATAATAGCCACCCAGCATCGACTTCTTGCCTTCGGGGCAGACGAACACGCCGAAATGGGTCTTGTAAGGCCGTTTGTCGGGCGAGAATCGTGTGTCGCGATAGAAGCGGTAGGTGCAGTCTTTCAAAGTCAAGCCCTTGCAGTTGTCGTCGAATTTCTGCACGCCGGCGATGATTTGCTCGGCCAAGGCGTTGAAGTTGGCCTGCGCCTTAAGGTATTCGTTCTTATGCTCTTGGAACCACGGGCGGTTGTTGTTGCGCAATACGTTGTCCAAGAATTTGAGGATTTCTTCCATCTGTGATAATTTTGGGCAAAAATAAGGAATAATTTTGTTGAAAAGACAGCTTTTTTCGCCATGAAGATTAGGAGTGAGTCGAAAAACCGACTAAAACCTAACTTTTTTGGAAAAGCAAAACGAATTTGTGAAGAAAATGCTAATTTTGCGGCATTAAAGATTTCAAAAGAAATGGACAAGCAGCACTTGCAACAGATCATCGCGGCCTATTTTACGACGCAGCCCGTGCTGAAAGCATGGTTGTTCGGCTCATATGCTCGGGGCGAACAGCGGGAGGACAGCGATATAGACATTATGGTTGTGCTTGATAGCCAAGCCCATGTTGGTCTTTTTAAACTGAGTGGGATGCGGCTCGATTTGCAAGACCTCTTGTCAAAAGAGGTTGATTTGGTTACTGAAAAAGGACTGTTGCCTTTTGCCCGTCAATCGGCTGAAAACGACAAAATACTGCTTTATGAGAGAGCGAATTAAAGACAAAATGCGTTTGGAGCATATAGCTGAGGCTATTCAGCGTTTGCAAACCTATGCAGGAGATCTTTCGGAACAAGAACTCGAGCAAGATGTTCTCCGTTATTATGGCATTGTGAAAAACATTGAAATTATTGGTGAAGCAGCTCGGATGCTGACAGAGCAATTCAAATTAGCTCATCCCGAAGTGGAATGGCGTAGTATTAGCGATATGCGTAATTTTCTCGTTCATGAGTATTTCCAGGTTGATAGCGAAGTCGTTTTCAGCGTCATTCATAACGAAATCCCTGAACTCCAAACACATATCACCCAATATCTTTCCGAAACCGATTGGGTAGAATGGGAAAAGCAAGATTAATGAGCCTTTTTGGGTATTTCTATAATCGCTTTACGCGCCATTATAGTCATTGAAAGTCCTCTGGCAACCATGAACAAGAGGAAGGCAATCCAAAGGCCGTGGTTGCCGAAGGGCGGCATTAATAATAAGGAGGCAGGCAGAAACACGCCGATGGCCGCGATGAGCATGGTGTTGCGGATGGCGCGGGCAGCCGTGGCACCGATGTAGACACCGTCCCAAAGGAAAGCCGCAAAGGTGATTAAAGGGATGAGCGCCAAATAGATATGGTATGGTTTGGCCATGGGGATGATTTCGGGCTGGTCGCTGACGAGGCCGATGAACCAGTCGGGGAATAGGGCGTAAAGCACCGTGAACGGCAAGGCGATGAAAAAGCCCCAAAGGAATAGCAGCTTGACGGTCTGGCGAAGTTGCTTGCCGTCGTGCGCACCCGTGAAACGCCCCACCAAGGCCTCGCCAGCGTATGCAAAGCCGTCGGTGAAGTAGGAGAAGATGTAGAAAAACTGCATCAGAATCATGTTGACGGCCAGCATGTCGTCGCCGAGTTTGGCCGACTGGTTGTTGAAATAAGCGATGCTCAACACCAAAAGGATGCTACGAATCATGAAGTCGGCGTTGACCTTGAAGAAACGTTTCAGTTTGTCGCTTTGCAACAAAATCACCCTGCGGATGGGGATGAGATGATAGCGGAACTTGACGAAAAGGAAAACGACAGCGGTAATCAGGCCGCAATATTGTGCGATGACGGTGCCCAAGGCCACGCCCGCAACGCCCATGCCCATCGCGTTGACGAAAATGACGCTCAAAATGATGTTGACCACATTGGTGAGGATGGCGATGACCATCGGGATGGTGGTGTTTTGCATCCCGATGTACCAGCCGTTGAAGGCATAGAGGCAGAGCACCGCCGGCGCCGCCCAGATGCGCACGCGGAAATAGGTGGAGGTGTAGGCTAGCACCTCGTCGCTGCCGTGGAGCAGTTTCATGCTCAGCCATTCCACTGGACCTTGCAGCCCTAAAACCAAAACAGTGGCTATCAGTGCGATGCAGAGCGAGCGGTAGAGCGAATAGGCGATTTCGGCGCGGTCGTTGGCGCCATAGGCCTGCGCTGTGAAGCCCGTAGTGCCCGCTCGCATGAAGCTGAAGATGGAGTACATCACGCTGAAGATGGTGCCGCCCAAGCCGATGGCTCCGATGTAGGCGATGCTGTCCTGATGACCCATCAGCACCATGTCGACGAAGCCCAGTAGCGGCACGGTGATGTTGCTGACGATGTTGGGGACGGCGAGTTTGAGGATGGAACGATTGAGGGATTTTTTGGGCATAAAAGCTATTTTACGGCGCAAAAATACGACATTTCTTTGCAATTATAGAGTTTTCCCTATTTTTGCCAGCCTAAATCAGAACGTATGATTTTCTACTTCTCCGGCTGTGGCAACAGTAAACATGTGGCTGAGACCATCGCCGCAGGTCTCAATGATACTTTGGTCTTCATTCCCGAGGCGGCACGTGAAGGCCGTTATGAATACACTTTGGCCGAAGGCGAAAGATTAGGTTTCGTCTTTCCCGTCTATTCTTGGGCACCGCCAAAGTTGGTGCTGGATTTCATTGGGAAAATGCAGTTGGCAGCGAAGCCTACGTATCTCTTTTTCGCTTGCACTATGGGCGACGAATGTGGCCTCACCGAAAAGATTTTCCGCAAGGCCGTGGAGCAAAAAGGCTGGTCATTGTCGGCTTGTTTCAGTGTGCAAATGCCTGAGACTTATATCGGTATGCCTGGCTTCAAGCTCGATACCGACGAGAACGCCAAACGAAAAATCGAGGCTACTGACAAAGCCATGCGAGGATGTATTCCGAGGCTACAGAAAAAGGAAAGTTTTTCCAAAATGATTGTGGGCAGCTTGGCTTGGCTGAAAAGCCATGTGGTCAATCCGGGGTTCAACCGCTTTGCGACGGATGACAGCAAATATCATGTCACTGAAGCCTGCATCCATTGCGGCAAGTGCGTGAATGTGTGTCCGTTGCAAAACATTACGCTCGAAAACGGGAAGCCCACATGGCATGGCAATTGCACTATCTGCATGGCTTGCTACCACCATTGTCCTGTCAACGCCATACAATACGGCAAGGCCACCAAAGGCAAGGGACAGTATTTCTTTAGTTGACAGTTGTTCAGTTGTTCAGTTGTTGACAATAAATCCAACCACAATTCAACAATCATCACTTCAACGATTCAACAAAATATCTATCTTTGCCGCCTAAATTATTCATTATCAAAATTCAACCCCTATGAAAAAACACTCTATCACGCGCATGTTGCTTGCAACGGCAATCCTTTTCCTGACAGCGGCCACGTCGTTTGGCCAATGCGTCATCCCGATTACTGACAGTCAGCCTTACGTTGAGGACTTCGAAGGCGACGGCTTCGACTGCTGGACGGTGGAAACCAATGGCGGCAACTGGACACTCCTTGACGGAACGAATTCCAATGTGGCTTCATTCACCTATGAAAACAATGGCGACGAGGCCCGTCTCATTTCTCCAACGCTCGACATGTCGGCCATCGGTGGTGCCACTTTCAGTTTCTCTTATGCCATGATGGGCATCTTTGAAAACGATGTGCTTGAAGTCAGCTACCGTTCTTCCGAGAACGACGCGTGGCATCTGTTGGGCGCTTATAGCTTCAGCGACTACGAAAATTTCTATGAGGAAACCTTTGAACTTGAGAACCTTAGCGCTACCTATCAGGTTTCTTTCTTGGGTAGGGGTCTTGGCGGAATGTACATCTTTGTCGACAATATCGAAATCATGTCGACGATGGGCTGTGCGCGCCCCGTCAGTCTTTATGCCGACGAGATTACAGCGTCGTCTGCCATGTTGCATTGGTCGACTACGGGCAACGAAACCAGCTGGACTATCGAGATGAGCGGTAGGGAATACGAAGTTGACGAGCAGCCCTACCTGATGGAAGACTTAATGCCTTAAATGACTTACACCTTCCGCGTTAAGGCCAAATGCGGTGAAAGCGACGAATCGGAATGGGCCACTCCCGTCAGTTTCACCACGCTTTGCGGTGGGATTGTCGTGACTGACGATATGCCGTTTTTCGATGATTTTGAAGGCTCCGATGATTTCCATTGCTGGCAAAACGAAATCATTTCGGGCACCGACCCGTGGGTGGTCGACCCTGGTTATGTCATCCTTAACAATACCGCTTTCTTCATCTGGCTTGGCGGTGAGGCTCGTCTTATTTCGCAGCCGATGGATATCACAGCCGTCACCGACCCGGTGATCGAGTTTAAGCACAAGCAACTGCAGGGTGAGTTTGGCGTGGAAGAGCTGTCGGTTTGGTATCGTACGGCACCCGAAGAGCCATGGCAGCTCATCGAAATCTATATTTATGCTACAAACGATTGGGAATCAGCATCATTCAAGCTCCCTGATCCTTCTGCCACATATCAGATTTCGTTTGTTGGTGTAGGCCACAATGGCGAAGGACTTTACGTCGACGACGTGAGAGTTGGAAACGAGGAAGGCGTGGGCGTTGGTGAACTGACCACCGTCACGGCTTCTGTGAGCCCCAATCCTACCACGGGTTTGGTCGCAATTGAAGCCAACATTGCCAACGGTGAAGTCGTCGTGTTCGATTTGTTTGGCAAGCAAGTGGCTTCGGCCATAGTTGAGGAAGGCCGTGCCGAACTTGATTTGGGTGAATATGCCCAAGGTGTCTACGTGGCTCGCATCATCGGGGCCAATGGCTCCACTACGGTCAAGTTGGTGAAAGAGTAAGCCATCAATTGCGGGACTCTGCTGCCATCGAGAGGGGAGTTTCTTCCCCGGATTCGTAAGGCTTCGGTTTCGGTTGGTGCAGGGCCAGAAAATTCTCATTGAGTTGGAGTTCCACTTGCAACATGGTGGCCTCCAACTTTTTTTGTTGCAACTGGCATTCCCAAACCACGATAACCTGCCAACCGTTGTCGCGAAGCAATTGGTAGTTGCGCTCGTCGCGCTCTTGGTTCCTTTTGATTTTGTTCACCCAAAATTCGCGGTTCGTTTGTGGAATCTTGCAACAAGAGCTATTAACTATCAACTGACAACTACTAACTGAAAACTGAACATGGTGTCCGTGCCAAAAACATCCATTCACGAAAATCGCCGTTCGATACCGCCGCATGACAATATCGGGCTTGCCCGGCACGCTATTCACATTGAGGCGATAGCGATAGCCATGCCGCCAAAGCCATTGCCTGACCATCAGCTCGGGCTTGGTGCCTTTGCCGTGGATGCGCGACATCACGTAGTGGCGCTGTGTGGGGGTGAGGCGGTCGGTCATGGCGGCGATTTTTTCTGCAAAGGTATCGAAATCTTGGTAACCTTCGACATCGTTTTTCAGTTGTTTCGTATCGTGACCTGACTGCGACCTTCGCCTTTCCTCTCCACCCTGATTTGCACGGGGATGCGGTCTTCAAGCTCCGTGCGGTGCGAGATGATGCCCACGCGACGCTGTTTTAGCCCAGCAATGTCTTGCAGTTTTTCCAATGTTTCCATGACGGAGTCGAGGCTTTTTTCGTCGAGGGTGCCAAAACCTTCGTCGATAAACAGGATGTTGATGTTTGTGCCTGGTCGGTTGAGCGAGGAAAGGGCTAACGAGAGCGCCAATGAGACCATGAAACGCTCGCCGCCTGAGAGTAGCGTGGCGCTTCGCACCTGCTTCTTGTTGTCGTTGTCGAGCACAAGAATCGAGAGTTGTTCGTTTTCTTCGCTACAGGTGAGGATGTAACGTTTGGTGATTTTTTGCAGGTAGAGATTGGCGTTGTTCAGCAATGGGCGCAGCACATGGGTTTGCACCAACGTGCGGAAACGTGTCCCGCCGAAGTGATCGTTGAGTATGGTCCATTTTTTGAGCGAGGCAAGGGCTTTTTCCAGGTTTTTTGACGCCTGAAGGACCTTTTCGCGGTTGCGATCGTTGTCGTCCAATTGGTTTTGGATGGCTCCCAATTGCGCGACGAGCGTTTCCTTGGCAGCTTCAAGTTCGCCTTTTTGCATTTCGAGTGCCGACCTCTCCGGAAGGTCTTCCTCTTTTTCCACTTTCAGTTCTTCGAGGGCTTTTCGGATGGCCTTCTGTGCATTGGCGATGAGGGCATGTTGGCTCGCAATGTCTGAAAGGTTTTGGCTGATTTGTGTCATCAAGGTGTTCCATTCCTTTGCTATGTCGCTCGACGGATGGGCGACTGGACTATAGTCCAAGTCCCATTCTGGATACTTCCCGATGATGGTGCCTTTGATGTTTCGGATGTTGTCAATCAGCACTTTGTCGTGTTGGGCTTTTGCTCTATTGCCGTCGCGACGGTTTTTTGTCGCAGTGTATGTCTGGGCTGTCTGTTTCAGTTGTGTCTTGGTTTCTTCGATGTTGTCTGCCCAGCTAGGGTAAACGGGTTGCAGTACAGCCGAGAGCTGTTTGGCGATCTCGTTCTTTTTGGCTTCGGCCTCGATGGTTTTATTGTCGCAATCGTCGATGGTTTTCTTGTTGTCCTCAAAGGCTTTTTCTGCCTTTTGTAGAGCAGTGTCGGCCTGCGATTTGCTGGTTTCCAAGGGCTTCTTTTCCTCCAAAAGGGCATTGGTTTCCCTTTGCAGTGTTTCAGCTTTTTGCGAGGCCAGGGTCAGGGTGGCGGTTGCTTGGTCGCTTTTTTTCAACCGTTCCTCGATTTGTAACGGATATTTTTTGTTGTGGTCGAGTTGCAGTTTGTCGCCAATGCCGATGATGCGTTGGCTTTCTTTTTTGTTATCTTCTTGTAAGTCAGAAGCTTGTTGGATTTTGGATTTCATGGTTCCAGCCCATGTGTCGTGGCGGGTCTTGGCCTCGTTGCGTTCTTTTTCGGCTGTTTCCTTTGCCGTTTTGCACCTGTCTTTCTCAATTTCGAGAGGTGTGATGATTTGCTTGAAATCGTCGGTTGTCAGCAGTTCGTGCTCTATGCCTTGGCCGCAGAGGGGACAGGTGGTGGCGTGGTCTTTTATGAGCCGTTGGCGCAGGCTGACCATGGTTTCTTGGATGCTGCTGCCCATGGTGACCCATTGCGAGTTGGCCTGCTCGTAGGCCGCGTTGGCTGTTTTGAGTGTTTCCTCTTTTTGCTCCCACGTTGCCTTGAGTTGGACCAGCTTGACATTGTCATCGATGATTTCGGCAAGGAGCTTTTTGTGCTTTTCTGCGGCTTCGGTGTATTGCCGGATGTCGGATTGGAGCTTTTCGAGTTGGGCTTTCTCTTCGCGAAGCTCGTCAAGTTGGCGGTTGATTTCGTCGGGCTTCAAGGCATCGCGCTCCTTGATTTTCTCGTCGATGGATTTTTGCTTGTCGTCAACGGCTTGTTGTGCTTGTTGTGCTTTGGTTTTGGCGGCGGACAGGGCTGCTTCCAGTGTCTCTACTTGGTCTTCGGCGCTTTTCTTCTGGATGCCCAATTGCCTGATTTCTTCAGCCTTTTCTTCCAGCAGCTTCAGTTGCAGGAGGTATTCGCCCGCTTTGGTGTAGAGTTCGTCTTGTTCCTGGCGTTCTTCGAGCCACAGGGTGTCGGATTCGATGTCGGATTTGAGCCGTTCAAGTTGGTTTTCCTTGTCGGTCAGGTCGGAGGCGAGGGTGGTGAAGGTGGCTTTCAGTGGAGCGTGGTCTTCGAGGCGAACGAGTTGTGCATTCGCGTCGTCGATGGCTTTGTGGCTGGCTTCGACGAGCCTGATTTGCCCGATTTGCTGCTCGATTTTCCCAATGTCATTCGAGAGTTTGTTTTTTTGCTTCTCGAGGTCGGCCTGCTCATGTTTTAGTTGGGCCAATTCAGGTTCTTTCTTGACGTGTTGGCTTTCGCTGTCGTATAGTTTTTGGCAAGTTGCTGCCTGTTCCTTGGCTTTTTTGAAAAGGCTGGAAATGGCGAGGCCGTAGTCGGAAAACCGCTCGGTGTTGGTCAGTTTCTCAAGTATGGTTTCGCGTTCTTTCTTGCTTCCGATGAGAAACGAGGCGAATTGCCCTTGAGCGAGCATGGCCATGCGGCTGAACTGGTCGAACGAGAGCCCGATGGCTTCTTGGATCAGAGGTGCGATGTCGCTGTCTTTGTTGAAGGTGCGTCCGTCGACGGTAAGCGTCCATTCGGGTTTGTTGTATTTGATGGGGGTTCTGCCGTCGGCGTTTTTGTTGCCTTTGTATATGCCTAAGGCGAGCTTGGCAGCGTAGGTTCTGCCGTCGTTGCCTTCAAAGACCACCATGCTGTGGCATTCTTCTTTTGGCGCAATGCCCATCCGCGTGTATTGCTGTATGCTGGCCACACGTATTTTCTCGCCAGCTGCGTTGACGAACTCGTTGTTGTTCACGTCGGCCACTCCGCTGAGGCGGGGTGTGGTCTTGTAGAGGGCCATCGCAATGGCGTCGAGGATGACCGACTTGCCTGTGCCTGTGTCGCCAGTGATGAGAAATACGGGGGCGGGCGTGTTGGTGTATGCCTCGTTCAAGTCGTTTTCGAAGTCGATGTCAGCCTTCTCGATGGAGGCTATGTTTTTGATATGTAATTCTTTGATTTTCATGTCTTTTTTTAGTTTTGTTCGAGGAGCGAGATTTCTTCGTGCTGGTTGTCTTTTGTTTTCTTTGCCAGGTCTTCTTCTTTGAGGCGCTTGACTTCTGCCTCTATCTCTTTGAAGGCATCGCGGAGGGTTTGCATGTCGAGTTTTGGATACTGCGACTGCGTCTTTTCGATGAATTCCAACGGATCGGTCATCTGTTGGAGCTCGGCCACCTCGAAGGCAGGCTTGCCGGTGTCGCTCTCGTTTGCTTCGGGTTCTCCTACCCAAATGGTTTTCGGGTTGTATCTTACTTCGTTGCCGTATGTTTCCAGCAGGTCGTATATCTTTTGGTCGAAGTTGACGGAAAGGTCGGTGGAATAATGCACTTTCAATCTGATGTAGCCTCTCCCAACGGTGTTGCAGAAAGTCCCGATGTCGGCAAGTGCCGAGCTCTCGTCGGTGTAGGCTTCGTCATGGGCCATGGGCAGGGTGTGGAAGTGGCGCAGTTCGTCGATGCGGAGCTGCTTGAGGGTGACCTGGCCGCAATGACGGTCGATTTCGACAACGCTGACACTGTGGGGATAGGCCTCATCGCAACTGACGTGGAGGGCGCTACCCGAATAGCGGACGACAGGGGAGGGGTAGGTGATGGGGCCGTAGTTCATGTTGTCGTCAGGATGGCCGAGGGTTTGCGGCTTGTGGATGTGACCAAGGGCGAGGTAGTCGTAGCCTGTGCCCAAGTTGGCTATGTCTTGCGTCTTAAGCGTGCCGATTTCGAAATCATGGCCGGTGACGTCGGTTCCAGTCACGGCGAGGTGGCCCATCATGACAACGGGTTTGCCATCGGCATTGCGCTGGGCCACGCGGTCGAGCACCGATTGCAGCTGTTGTGTACGGTCGCCGAGCATGTAGGGCATGGCAATGATGAAGCCGTTGGCGAGCTCGATGATGTAGTCGTCTTGCCAGCCGTTGTCGTCGGCAGTCAATGATGGTGCCACGCCAATCAGATGGGTATTCGAGAAGGTCCAAACTGCGCGGTCGGCTTGGATGCGTGAAGCCGAGTCGTGGTTGCCGGCGGTGATGACGATGTGCATGTCGGGCATAGCTTTCTGGAGCTTGACGAACTGTTCGTTGAACAGTTTTTTCGTTGCCGTCGATGGTTGCTGGATGTCGAAAACGTCGCCGCTCACGAGCAGGGCATCGGGCTTTTCCTCCTTGCACCAATGCGTCAGCTGACCGAAGAAATGCAGGTGTTCGTCGCAGCGGTCGTAGTTTTGGTAAAGGATTTGGCCTATGTGCAGGTCGGCAGTGTGTATTATTTTCATTTTTGTTCGTTTTTTTCGAGAGAAGGATAGTAGATTGTCTTTCTTTTTGGTCTGTTCTAAAATGTTGAAAATCTGCAAAATTAGAAAAATCTGCAAAAATAATGCATATTTTTCGGCACTTTTTTGAAGTGAATTTGCATATTTTTCATCAAATCGCCACCTCAATCCATCGTCCGTCCTTGAAATTGACCACGTTGCGGTAGCCAGCTCGCTTCAAGGCTTCCTCGGCGGCGGCAAATTCGAGGGTGAGTTCGCTGAAGTGGTGCGCGTCGGCGGAGATGATGGCGGGAACGCCCATCTTGCAGGCCTCCTCCATCAGCCAGGGCGAAGGGTAGAAGCCGTTGTAGCGTTTCTTGTAGAGGCCGCGCACGTTGACTTCCATTACCAAACCTTTTTGGCGGATGAGGTCTAAGGTCTCGAAGGCCAGAGCGCGATACCACGGCTCGTCCTCGTGGAAATAACGCTCGCGGTTGTGCATCTTGATTTTGTCGAAGTGGGCGATGATGTCAAACGGCTCACGTTCAATCATTTCGTCGGTCTGTTCGTAGAACCTGCGCACGGCACGACGGATGTCGCCATCGAAGAACCGTTGCAGGCCTTCGTCGTAGATTTCCCACTTCGGGCCGTCGATGAACCAGATGTCGTCAGGATGGGCTGATTGTCCCACCAAATGCACCCCACCAATCAGATAATCAAGGTGATACTTCTCTTTGGTCACGGCAAAAGGCTCCGAAACACCCGTGATGTAGTCGGCTTCCAAGCCACAATAAATGTCGATTTTGTCCTTGAATTTAGCTTTCAGTTGGGCGATTTCGGCCACATAACGTGGCATGTCGGCCGATTTCACCGAAAAGGTGTTGTCGAAAGGCAGTGGGCTGTGTTCCGAGAAACCGAGTGTCTTCAAGCCTTGACGGACGGCCTCTTCCACGATTTCGCGGGGCTGCGACTTGCCATCACTATAAACGCTGTGGGTATGTAGATTGAAGTTTTGCATAAGATTTTTGATTCTATATCGAATAATGGCGCAAAGGTAGTCATTTTTCGTATCTTCGCGCATCAAAACAGCATACGATGAACGACAACAACACTTTTCGCCCCATGCGCCGCTTCAAGCAGCAAATAATTGAAACAGAATGCCTTGAACTGCTAAAAACCGCTCCTCGCGGCGTGCTTGCCCTCCTCGGCGACCATGACTATCCTTACGCCGTGCCCTTGGATTTCGTCCTCGATGGCGACAAAATCTATTTCCACTGCGCCAAGGAAGGCCATAAAACCGATGCCATCCGGAGGCACGACAAGGCTTCGTTCTGCGTGCTGAGCGAGGGCCGAAAAGAACTCGACGATTGGTGGTACCACTTCGAGAGCGTCATCTGCTTCGGGCGCATCCGCATCGTCGACGACCCTGCCTTGGCCGATGCCAAACTGCGGCTTTTGGGTGCGAAATACTTCCCCGAAGGCTACGATTTGGAAGACGACATGCTGAAAAACGGGCCTCGTGCTTTCGTGCTCGAATTGACGATTGAACATTTGAGCGGGAAACGAGTGAGAGAAAAATGACTTCAGGGGATTACAAATCCCCTAATCAGGTTCGGCGGATTGCAAATCCGCCGAAACAAAGCCCTGAAAGGGCGACCAGAATTCATCGGGCGATTTTAATCCCCGAAAATGCTACGGCCACAATGCGCGGCTGCCACAATGTGACAGCCCTACAAAGTGGAAACCACCTTATAAACCTTGTCGCCGCGCCGCACCAACGACTTCACGGGGATAGAACAATACTCGCCTTTCACGGTCTGCTCGACTTGTCCCAAATCCACGCGGATTTCGGAGAGCGTGTCCTCATAAACGCCCGTGGTCGGGCCGATGATCATAATTTGTTCGCCGAGCTGGAGCGCGTCGCTATCCATTCGGATTTCGGCCACACCCAACTTGCTGTAATAGTTTGTGATAAGCCCGATATATTCCTTGGTCTTGGTGGCATGAGAGCCATATTGTTTCGACCATTCAAACGTGCGACGACCTAAATAATAGCCGTCCCAGAAACCACGGTTGTAGACGCTCTTCAACCGTTCCATCCAAACGTCGATCTTCTCTTGCGTGAAGGTGCCCTCCTGAATGGCTTTCACCGCCTCGCTGTAGACCGAAACCGTAAGTTTGGTGTATTCCGGCGAGCGACCGCGACCTTCGATTTTCAGCACTTCCACACCTGCATCCAACACCCTATCCAAGAAAGGCAGCGTACAAAGGTCCTTTGGCGACATGATGTATTCGTTGTCGAGCATCAACTCATAGCCTTCCTCGCGCTCGCGCACATCGTAACCGCGACGGCAGAGTTGCAGGCAAGCGCCCCGGTTCGACGACGAGTTGAACAAATCCTGGCTCAGGTTGCACTTGCCCGAAATGGCCATGCACAAAGCACCGTGGCAGAACACCTCGATGCGCACCAAGTCGCCATGCGGGCCACGAATCTGCTGTTTTTCAATCTGTTCGGTGATGTATTTCACTTGGTCGATGTTCAGCTCGCGGGCAGTCACCATCACGTCGGCGAATTGCGAATAATAGCGCACGGCTTCAAGGTTGGTGATGTTGCATTGCGTCGACATGTGGACCTCGACTCCGATTTGTCGGGCGTATTGGATAACGCTTTGGTCGGAGGCGATGATGGCCGAAATGCCGTTGGCCTTGATGGCATCCAGCAATTGGTGCATCTCGTCCATTTCCTCGTCGTAAATCACCGTATTGACTGTGACATAGCTCTTTACGTTGTTCTCGGCACAGGTCTCGGCCAATTGGCGCAGGTCGTCGAGGGTGAAGTTCTTCGCCGAGCGGGAGCGCATATTGAGTTTGCCGATGCCGAAATAGACGCTTCCGGCGCCGGCTTGTATGGCGGCTGCGAGGGCCTCATAGGAACCCACTGGAGCCATGATTTCGATGTGTGGTTTCATTTTGCTTTCTTTACAAAAAAGCCAGCCTGAAAAAATCAAGCTGGCATTGACAAAGTCGGGATGACAAGATTCGAACTTGCGGCCTCTTCGTCCCGAACGAAGCGCGCTACCGGGCTGCGCTACATCCCGAACCGTTTTGCGCTGCAAAATTACACATTTTTTTTCTTCTGCAAGCCAAAACCATCTTTTTTTTGTTCATTAATGGCAAATCATCTGCAAACTAATCATTTGGGAAACGTCAAAACGAGCGAGGATGCTACTCCTTCACCCACTTCCCCGTCTCCGCGAGGGTCGAAGTTGAAGTCCCTGAACCTGTCGAAGGGCCGGTTTGAGAGGTATACACCTTCCAAACATAAACGCCCTCGGCCCAATCCGCCGCATCAATCGCCGTCACATTCTCCGTAATATCCTGACTATGCACCAGCCTACCATTCAAGTCATATACCTCCACCCAAGCATCCCGCAACCCCGTGCGGATATTCAGCACATCCTTACCTGGATTGGGGTAAGCGATGGCCATCTTCAGTCCATACTCATGCGCCTCCTCGATGCCCACAAAGGCCTCGGCAGGGAATTTGGTGACGGTAGTCCAGTGTTGCGTTGTATTGTCAAGGTTTTTCGATGAGAAAACAAGGAGCGTTCCGCCATCGTGAGTTGAAATAATACTGTAAGCCAAACTATTGATATTGCCTTTGTCCAAATCATAAAACAACGTTGAAATAGTATCCAAGTTGGCATCAAGTCGTTCAATCATTATCCAAGAGTCCTCGTTGAAAAAATAGCCGTAATTCAAAGTGTAGCAGAAATAGAGTTCATCGTTATTTGTCGTTGAAATCGACCTTTGCCGAGCTGGACAATCGTATGAATCCGTGCTTCTTACCCGACATTGCAATGCCGTAACAGAAGGTGAAGGATCGGCAATATTATCATCATAGTCATAAATTCTGACATCGGCTTGCTCATCGCCGTATTCGCGCTCAATCTGGGTTGATAAATAGGTCGTTCCATGTCGGCTTCGGGCGACACTCATTTTTGAGAAGGTGCGATAATCAGAGACATCGGTATGGCTGAATTGCTTCGTTTTCAAGAGATTCAAATTGTTGTCAAAATAGAGAGCTTGACCTTGAACGGATGCATTGGTGGTGTTGAATCTGCCTGGATAATACATCAAGTAGCCGGAATCTGTTTTCACCAAATGACAACGACCAAGCAGATGCTCAACAGCACCACCTCCGCCATTCGAGACGTTCTCATATCCAATCTGATCAATAAGTTCCCCTTCAAAAGTCATTCTAAACATAAACAAAGAATCAGGACCTCTTGGGTGGTCAACATCGTGGCTATATGCTTTGAAATAAGCTCCAACTATTACCCCATCGTCAACCAAAGGGGAAAACAGGCAGAGCGTACCGCATTGCTCATTCGGATTCAGTTGCCACGATGAGTTTTGAACTTCAAAAGTGTCAATCTTTATATGATGTTCGAAACACTCCGTAATGTTCAGTTGTTCATCCAATTTGTACAATCCGAGAATAGCGTCATCAGGTGGATTGTCGTAGTTCAAGAAATAATTGAAATACGAGAAATCATGGTCGGGATTATAGGCCATCAAAGCAAACAACTGGCCATCGTGTTCAAAAGTATAAGGATTTGCAGCTCGATATGCGGGCTTAAAGAATTCGTTATATGCCAACTCCTCGCCATTAGAAGAGAATTTTCGCAATGCTGGATGAGGTGAATAAAAATCCCCGTAACCGCTTTTGAAGAAATGGCAGCACGACGCGACTACGATCCCATCCAAAGTCTCGTAAGCATCCAGCATATGGGTGATTTCATTCTCACTGGTATAGTATTCGTAAGATTGTTCCCACTCCTGTCCAAAGGCCTTGCCCCCGAAAACCAACGCAAGGGCAATCAAAAAAAGTGTCTTTGCTTTCATAGCGATAACTCTTTAGCATTCGTTAGCAGCAAAAGTATAGTAAAAAACAATGTGATGCGCAAAAATCACACACACATTTCACACACATTTTTTATCTTGTGCTCTCATAAAATGCCGTTTTGCATCATAAACGGCACATTTTTTCTCAAATCAGTCTTTTTGCAACCAGTTAGCCCTCTTTCAGCAACTTCTTCAAGTAAGTCGAAAGGTTCTCTTCCGTGCCAAGGATTTTTTTGATTTTTGAGATGCGGTTGGTGAACGAGTTGTATTTCACGCCTTGCAACACGGCCATTTCGGCATGGCTAATCCCCGTCAAGGCAAGACAACAAGCATTAAGGTCGGCTGGGCTGAGGTCAGGATAGCGCTCTGCCAAACGGCTGGCAAAGCCTCCAAACGCAGCATCCACGGCATCCTTCAAGGCCACAAAGTCAGCCTGACCCAATGCCAAATTGGAAAAATCATCCACATTCTTTGAAGAGATCTTCCCACCATCGGCAGCCAACCGCTCCCGGATACGCAAAAAGATGTCCGACTGCTCAAACTGCGCCCAACTTTGCGCAAAAGAAACATGGTCCTTTTTCCTCCGCTTGAACGCCACTGTAACGATGGCCACCAGCATAAAAAAGGCCAGGCCACCCAATAGCAGGTAAGTATTCCGTTTCTGGCTTGCCTTTTGTTCCCGCAAAGCCTGTAGCCGTGTGTCACGCTCCGCCTTGAATTGCTCGTATTGCTTCACGGCCAGCATCCCATCGCTCACCCGCTCCGATTCAGCTTCCACGTATGTGGGGTTAAAGCTATGGAACAATGCCGCACTGTCGGGCTTGTTTTCCTCCTCATAGATTTGCCCCAACAGCGACATTATAGCACCACGTTTCACATCATCGAAATCCGATTCCCTCATTTTCAGCAGATAAGGCTTCGCCTCAGCATGGAAGTCGGCAAAAAACAAGTTTATACCGATGTTAACCGAATCGTTTTTGGTGTCCATACCGCGCCGTGCCTTGAAGTCGATGAGCTGTTTCTGCACCATCACACAAGAGTCCACTTCTCCCTTGTCGAAATACAGACACGCCAATAGATAGCGGGCTCTGGTATAATCCTCAACATCGTCAGAAACAGTGTCGAGCAACGGCATCACACGATTGAGATAAAAAGAGGCCGAATCGTTTTCCTGAATGATTTCCAAAGCACTGGCCAATTGCAAGCTTGAGCGTATCATCCAAGTGGTGTCGTGTATAGCAGTTTGAAAACCCAAAGCCTGGTGCAGCGCGTCAATTTCGGCGTTATGTTCCATCTTGGCTCCAAACACATTCGCCATCTGATAACAAGCCTTCGATGCAAGCAGCATCTCCTCATTCGTCATGTCCTCAGGCAGCTTTTCCAAACGATTGGCCACCTCAAAGAAATGCGGAAGTGCCTCCATCAAGCTGTCACCTTTGAGGCATGCAACCCCACTATTATACTCGGTTTGAGCCTGTTGCATCACCTCATCAGCAACACGTTCCCGCTGTTGCCCGCAACCCCATAAGGCAAGCAACACCAAACAACCAACTATGATTCGAACACTTTTCACGCCGCAAAATTACTCAAAATCCATCAAATTCAATCAAAAATCTATCTATAGGCTTGCAATCCCCCGTTCCAGCGAATTTGCAATTCGCTGGTGCCGAGTATGGGGATTTGCAATCCCTTTCAATGGTTGTGGCTTTCATGGCAACAAGTCCTTTTTCATCAGCAAATATAGCAGTTTTTTTTCGGAAAAGCAAGGAAAAATGTGTGTTTCGCATGGCAAATGCTGGTACTCTCGACTTCCGCATTGCAAATTCGGGAGAACAGGTGTGCAAAATTTTGCCGAGTTTTTTGTTTCCCTTCAAAAGGCAAGCACATCCAAATGCTCCAAAAGAATCTTCAATCCGATGAGAATCAAGATAATACCACCAAACACTTCGGCGTTCTTCTTGAATTTCGTTCCAAAGACATTGCCGATTTTCACGCCCACGACGGAGAAAACGAACGTCGTCAGCCCGATGAGCGCCACCGACGACCACAACTCGACCTGAATGCAGGCAAACGAAACACCCACCGCCAAAGCATCGATGCTGGTGGCAACAGCCAATAGGAACATCGTCTTGAAATCCAATGCGTTGGTCTGCTTCGAGTCCTCCTTGCCGGCTACGGCTTCCCGAATCATGTTGGCACCAATCAGAAAGAGCAAACCGAAGGCTATCCAATGATCGACGGATTCGACATAATAAGCGAACTGTGAGCCTAAGAAGTAGCCTATAATGGGCATCAAAGCCTGAAAACCGCCAAACCACAAGCCGCACGTCAGCGCCATCTTCAAGGAGAAACGCTTGGTGGTCAAACCCTTGCAGACCGACACCGAAAAGGCGTCCATCGATACGCCCACAGCGATTAAAAACAGTTCGAGGAAAGACATCGCTATTTTATGATTTAGATCCATCAATGACATGGCAAAGGTAAGCATAAAATCTGAGAGACTTCTGCCTTTTGGCGGGATATTTTCAATCATGAACCAAATTCGGATGCGTGGGATGAAGTTGCGGATTTTGGGTCATACAAAAACAAAACCACCATAACTTATTGATGTTTTGTTTGTTATGGCGGTTGTTTTGTAGCCCCACTAGGACTCGAACCTAGATTTAAAGTTTAGGAAACTTCCGTTCTATCCCTTGAACTATAAGGCCATCGGAAATGGAATTCCGCTGCAAAGGTACAACTTTTTCTGAAATGAAGACAAAGTTTATGCAAATCGTTTTGCTTTCTATAGATTCCAGTCGCACAATCCCCTGATTGGAATGACATAGAAAGCCAACGATTATTTCAAATCCAAAACGATAGGACAGTGGTCGCTCTGCATCACCTCAGGCAGGATGTCGACAGCGGCGATGCGGTCGCGCAGGTTGTCGGTCACCATGTGGTAGTCGATGCGCCAGCCGAGGTTCTTGGCACGGGCACCGGCGCGGAAGCTCCACCAGCTGTAGCGGTTGGGCTCCTTCACCAAGTGGCGGAACGAGTCGACGTAGCCATCGCTGAGGAAGTCGGTCATCCATTGGCGTTCTTCGGGCAGGAAGCCCGACGAGGTGTCGTGCTTGCGCGGGTTGTTGATGTCGATGTCCTCGTGGCAGATGTTGTAGTCGCCCGAAAGCACCAATTGCGGTCTCTCTTTCCTTAAATCATTGACATACTTTCGGAAGAAGTCGAGCCACACCATCTTGAAGGCTTGGCGCTCGTCGCCCGTGGTGCCCGAAGGGTGGTATACGCTCACCACCGAGAGGTCGCCGAAGTCGGCACGGAGAAAGCGGCCTTCGTTGTCGTACAGAGGCTCGTTCATGCCGTAGACCACGTTGTCGGGCTCGCGTTTCGTGATGAGGCCCACGCCGCTGTAGCCTTTCTTTTGGGCAGGGAACCAATAGTGGTGGTAGCCCATCATCTCGAAGTCCATCAAGGGAATCTGGTCGGGTGTGGCTTTCAGCTCCTGGAAGCAGAGCACATCGGGTTGGTAGTCTTGGATCCATTGCAGCAGGCCCTTGTTGATGGCCGCACGGATGCCGTTCACGTTGTAGCTTACGATTTTCATGGTGCGAAAATAGGGAAAAAAACGTTTCTTTTCGATTTGCGCGTTACTTTTTCCTATTTTAGCGGCCTAAAAAAGAAGAAACGTGCTCAAAGACAAGCTCAACGGATGGATTGACCAGTTCAACACATGGCGCGCCACGCACATGACCGACCGTCGTTTCATGCTGATTCTCAGCATCCCGACGGGCTTTCTTGCGGGTGCGGCAGCCGTCATCATCAAGAAATTGGCCCACGGCATCCGCGATTTGGTCATCAATGCGCAGTTCAACTATTCGCATTTCCTTTATTTCATCTGTCCTGCCATCGGTATCTTGCTCACCATACTTTTTTGCAAATACATCCTGAAAAAAGATGTCGGGCACGGCATTCCGGGCATCCTGTATGCCATCTCGAAAAACAAGGGCAAGGTGAGTCGTAGCAGCACATGGTCGAGCATCGTCACCAGTGCGCTGACGGTTGGTTTCGGCGGCTCGGTGGGACTGGAAGGTCCTTCCGTCTCGACGGGCGGCAGCATCGGGTCCAATATTGCTCAAGCCCTAAAGCTCGACTACAAGCACACCATCCAACTCATAGGCATGGGTGGTGCGGCGGCTTTGGCGGCTATTTTCCAAGCGCCTATCACGGGCATTGTCTTTGCCCTTGAGGTTTTTATGATCGACCTGTCGCTCAACGCTTTGGTGCCCATCATTTGCTCTTCTTTTGTTGCCATCCTGACGGCCTACATGTTTTTGGGCCAAACGGTGGAGTACCCCGCCGCCATTGCCGAGGGCTTCATTCCGAGCAATGCCTTGTATTATGTGGGTTTGGGTTTGTTCGCGGGCTTGGTATCGGCTTATTTCCTCAAGGTGACTTTCAGTGTGGAGAAACGTTTCAAGAAAATAGAGTCGCCATGGAAGAGGTTCCTTATTGGTGGTACATTGCTTGGTGTGTTAATCTTCTTGTTCCCAGCCCTTTACGGAGAGGGTTACGAAGCCATCAACTCGGCCTTGCGTGGCGACTACAGTCCAGTGTTCAACAACCCGTGGTTTGCGAACTTCAGGGACTATGACTTGGTGGTCATCATCTTGTTTGCAGGCATGATTTTGTTGAAAGCCTTTGCCACGGCCTTCACTTTTGGCGCGGGTGGCGTGGGTGGCACCTTCGCTCCGGCCTTGTTTATCGGTGCGTTCACGGGTCTCTTTTTTGCTACTTTAGTCAACTATCTGGGAATCGGTGATTTAGATCCTGCAAAGTTTGCTTTGGTTGGCATGAGTGGCCTCGTGGCAGGTATGCTTCATGCCCCGCTGACGGGCATTTTCCTCATCGCCGAAATCACCAATGGCTACGCGCTCATCGTCCCGCTGATGATTGTCTCAGCCTTGGCCTATGCCATCAATAGGCTGTTTTTCAAGCATTCGATTTATACCAATGCCGTTGCCGAGCAAGGCGTGGAGGTGACGCACAACAAGGATAAGAGCATTCTCAACATGATGGCTATCAACCAGTTGATTGAGACCAATTTCAGTCCCATCGACCCCGATTGTTTGTTCCGCGACCTGTTACCTTTAATATCGTCGTCGAAGCGCAATATCTTCCCTGTGGTCGACAAGGAGGGCTTCTTCTGCGGCCATGTGCTGTTCGACGACGTGCGCGGCATCCTTTTCGATGAGAGCCATTACGACCAGTCGATACAGAATTTCGCCGTCCTCCCCGACTATGTCATCCACCCCGAGGAACCGATGGAGGAAATTGTGCATAAATTCCAGAAATCGGGCAAATACAACATCCCAGTCATTCAAGGTGGGAAGTATTTGGGTTACATTTCGCGGGCCAATGTGTTTTCGGCCTACCGCGCCATGGTGAGCGAGATTTCGGAGGATTAAAGTTTTTGGCTGCACTCGAATACCTTAGGGTTATTACTAATAATTAAGTTTCGCAAGTTTTGGAGCATCCCTACGGGATGCTGAAAAACAGCACATTGTTATTCAACCTAACGCAGTTCCCTATGGGAACGTTAGCCTTGCGTCATTGAAACAACAGTGTCTTTTTTGGGAGGGCTTTTCAATCCCGTAGGAATTCGCGTTCGGTAAAACAACAATCAATCTCTTGCATCCCGTTAGGGATGTGCGAAACTTGAATAATGATCACATAAAAGAAAACTCCTACGGAGTATAACTCACTGTTTCATAGTGTTTTTGTTATTAAAAGAAAGCTCCTATGGAGCATTTTAGAAACACCCTTAGGTTATTTCTGTGATTTCAGCCATTTGTATGGGGTCGTTCCTGTCACTGCCTTGAAGTTGCGGTAGAAAGTGACCTCCGACGAGAACCCCGACTTTGTGGCGATTTCCACTATGTTGGCCGTTGGGTTTTCTATGAGAAGCCGTTGCGCGTGGCCGACGCGATAACGGTTGACGAATTCGGAGAACGATATGCCCATTCCAATATTGATGGCGTTGTAGAGATAATTGCGGTTGGTGCCCAAAAGGGCGGCTAAATCCGTAATCTTCAGGTTGGGCTGAAGATAAATTTGGTCTTCTTCCATCTTCTTGACAATCAAATCTTTCAAATCGTCCGAATTAAGTGGGTAGTAATCCAACTCGTGTTTTTCGTCGGCAATGGAGTCGATCTCCATGAGGCTCGATGCTGAATGATCCTGACAGAAACAAACATAGGCCAAGGCATAGAGTGCCACGGAGAACAAGGTGGACGGTATCGCCAACATGAAGTCGGCATTGAAGAAGCGGTGGCGTCCGAGCAGGTTGGCCACAAACGACATCAACGAGATGAGGGCGAAAAGCACAAGCAGCCGCTTCACTGGCAATAGGTCCAGCTTTTGGGTATTCGAGAAATAGGACTCGATTCGCCGCTTGTGCGCCTCCAAACGCTTGAGACCCAACCCAAGGACTGCCACGATTTGTAACGCAAACAGTATCTTTGCAACGCCATGCAACGCTCTCTGCACCAGCATCATGTTTGTGAATGGTGTTTCGGTTTGGTGGTAAAGACAAGCCATGACGAAGTCCTTCCTTTCCGGCCCTGACATGAGAAGGTATACCACACCTACTGCCAACGACACAAGCAAGGTCGGCAAAAGCAGGGCGAAGTCTTTCAGCGCGAGGGGCTTTACGTCGGTGAGCGTCCTGATGTAAACTAAGAACAGCGGATATACCGAAAGAGAAGCCATTTCATATAAGGTATCGGAAAGGGGCAAAAACGAAAAGCAGCTGTTGAAATAAAGGCTGTGACAGAAATAGAGCACAGTAGCGACCGTCAAGAAAACGGTAAAGACTATCTTCGGCGTGTTCTTCTTGTCGAATTGGAGCAAGAACAGCACCGACCAGAACCCACACACGAACATGGGCATTGTAGAGAATACGGAATTGATCATTTCGCTCTGTTTTGGGTCGCAAAGATAGCAAAAATAGCCTTGTGCAATCAATATGGCCGTCAAATGGTTGTTTTTGTCAGATTCACAGCGAATAGTGTCGGATTTCGTGGCAAAGAACTTGTCATTTCTGCAAAAACGACATTTTTTTCTGCAAAAACGCCAAGACCGAAGCGTGCCAAAGCCATACCTTTGCTTTCAATATGCGAGACTGTTGTCGTATGACTTGAAGTCCCGCATTTAAAAGAAAATGGAGCTTGGTTTTGAACAAACAGTTATTTAATTTAATAATCATCTTCAATTAATCATTTAAATCATTCATCATGACAAAGCACAAATTATCGGCTTTCGGCGCTTTGATTGTTAGCGCGATTCTCTTGGCCGGTTGCTTCAAGACAGGCAACCAAAAAGAAGACCTGCAAAAGGCAGGCGTTAAGGACTTCTTCGAGATTGAAGAAGGCGTTTACCACGGCTTCGATTTCCCCGAGCCTGACAACAACAAGCAAATCACCAACGTGAGCATGAACGGCAACCTCGTTGCTGGTGGCACGGCCTACATCACGCTCACCGTTCCGAGCGACATGGCCCGCGTGATTGTCGGCATCAAGGACCAGTTCGGCTACTGCGAGGCTGCTCCGGTGCGCAACACCGACGGAACCTGCTCCGTTGTCCTCGTCGTCAAGCAGGACATCCAGCTCGAAGCGTTCACGATGCAATTCGCCTACGTTGACTTTTCGGGCGAGGTCAGCCAGATCTACTATGTCGACGTTTCCATGATTCAAGTCGGAACGGGCAAACTGCAAGTCAGTGTCTCGTTCGACAATGCCAAGGACATCGACCTCCACCTGATTGAACCTAACGGCACGCACATCTACTATGGCAACAGCACGAGCAGCAACGGCGGTCAGCTTGACCTTGACTCCAATGCGGGTTGCAACATCGACAACATCAACAACGAGAACATCTACTACGAAGACGACGCCACCGTTGAAGCCGGAACATACAAGGCATACGTCGTGATGTACAGCAACTGCGACGAGTCGGTTGCCACGAACTACGTCCTCACCGTGCGCTACAACGGTCGTGTGCTGAACACGGTCACCGGCACGTTCCCAGTGGGCGCACCTAGCACGGGAAGTTCCCTAACAGACCTTGAGCCTACCTGCACGTTCGTCATCGGTGGCAAGGGTATGCAAGGCGTGGGCAAAGCCTATGCGCCCAAGGTGCTTTCGCCTGAAAAGTTGTAAACCACAGATTTTAATAGGAGGCTGTCACACCGTGGCAGCCTCACAATCAGGGTTATGGGATGACGATTTTCTGCGTCCGCACGTCGGTGCCGTTGATTAGGCGGAGGATGTAAACACCAGGTGCCATCCCGTTTGTGGAGACGTTGCACGCAACGTCTCTACTGACGACGAAGCACCCTGGTTCGCAGACGTCTCGTCTGCGGCTGCCGAGAACACCAAGCGGAAACGCGAGGCGTAGTCGGTCGTCTTGGCGGTGAAGGTGTATGAATGCGCAGGAGATTGCGGGTCTTCGCCCGCAATGACGGCTTCGTGGTTGACGTTCAGCAAGTCCACATCCGCACCCGTCAGGTTGTCAATCAAATGCAGGTAATCCAAATTGAGGTTTTGCGTGTCGAAGGTCAACGTGTAGGTGCCGTTTTGGGCGGCCTTGAAATTGACGGGGATTTCGTCGGTTGTAGAGACGTGCCATGGCGCGTCTCTACCCACGGTGGCCACGGCATAATCCTTCCCGTCGTGCGGGATGTAGATTGTGGCATCCGTTTGGCCGAAGACGAATTTTTCCAAACGGTCGCTGGCATTGAAGCTCACGATGGCCTTGTCCTGAATGGCGTTGCCACGTGTGTCGGCTTGCGCCACGGCTATTTGGATCATTCCGTTGTTGCCTGCGCTTTGTTGCGCCGTGCGGCTGAAGGTGACCGTTTCGCCCGTCGTTTCGGCCTTCACCATCACGCCGGTGCAGGCGTCGATGGGCGTTGCCGACGACACTGCCACCGGCTCGATGGCCGTTCCTTCGCTGTTCATGGTGTAGTAGCTCTTGTTGGTCCAGGCCTGCACGGGGAACGGGTTACCCACCAAGTTCCAGCCGGCAAACTCGGCGTTGGCATCGTATTCGATTTAGACGGTCTTGGGGTTGTCGGTGTTGAAGGGTCCGCTGAAATGCAGCGTCCTATCATTCTTGGAGGCATAGAGATAGCCCTTGCCGTTTTCGAGCATGAAAGGATTCTCTTGCGTGTCGTTCGAGTGGTAGTTTTCCCATTCCAAGTCGGCGCTTTGGTTGAAGCGGTAGAGGTCGTAGTTGTACGTGCCTGTCTCATACTTCACACCCTCAAGGTTTTCCACCACAGAAGGTGCGATGTTGTCCGCCACAGGCGAGGCAATGAATGCCCAGCCACCGTTGCTGTCGCCATGGCCTGTTACGGCAAAATCGATGACGGTGTTGTCAATCAAGTTGATGCCGAAAGACTCACCGGGGGTTGCTTGGTTGCTTTCGACATAGAAAGTGAATGCGTCGACTGTGCTCCCTAATGAAGTTTTCACCCACTGACTGTTATTAAAGATGTAGTAATTAGAAGTGAAGAAAATGGTTCCATTCAAAGCTCCTATTATAGTGATAGTGAAAGAGCCATCACCACCGCTGCCGCCATTGTTGTCTTCGCTTGGGTGCAGCGGCGGGGATTAATCTGAAGTCTTAGTGCTTTCCTGGGAAACGACGCTTTCCGAACCTTGACGGTACTGTAAGGGTGTGATGCCCAGACTGCGCTTCACTTCCATTTGGAAGGTTCTTCGTCCTCCGAATCCCGCTTCCTTTCCAACGGCTTCGATGGTCCAGTTGGGTTGCTCGCGCAGCAGACGGCACGCCAAAATGAAGCGTTTCTCGTTGAGGTAGTCGCCCAAGTTGGCATATTTCGGATGGTTCTTGAACAACGCGGCAAGGCGACGCTGCGTCAGGCCGAGGGTGTTTGCCAATGTTTTGAGTGTTAGGTTGGTATCAGTGTAAAGGCGCGTCTTTTCCATTTCTTGGTCGAGCCAAGCCATTAAGGCCATATCGTCCATGTCGGTGGTCAGTTCGATGTGTTCTCGGCGTTGTCGTGTCTCTGCCTGCAACAACTTCACTTCCTCCGAAACATGTTGCCTCAACTGCCCCTCCAATTCGTCGATGCGTTTCTTCAGGTCGGCTTTGTCATCTTCTTGCAACCTATTCTGTTCCAACAATTTGTTCTGGTTTTCCACCAATTTGGAATTGGTGTCAATGATTTTCTTTGCGCTGGCATTCAGCAGCACCATCGTGATGATAAAGGCGATCACGAACACGACGATGATGGCAACAATGAGTAAACGGGTTCCAATCATGGCGGCAAAATTACCGTTTTTGCTGTCAAAACGGCCAATGATGTTGCGCAGAATGGGCAGTTTTGCGCAGAAATTATCGTTTCTTTTTGAAAAAGTCCGTCAGCAGCGCGAGGCATTCGTCTTGCATCACACCAGTATCGGTTTTCGTCTTTGGATGCAGCATTTTGCCGAAGCGCGAGAAGCCGTTTTTCGGGTCGTCGGCAGCCCAAACGACTTTACCGATATGTGCATGGCTCAAGGCGCCGGCACACATGGGGCAAGGCTCCAAGGTGACGTAGAGCGTGCATTCGTCCAAATATTTCGCGCCTAAGGCGTTGGCTGCTGCGGTGATGGCTAACATCTCGGCATGGGCGGTCACATCGTTGAGGGTCTCGGTTTGGTTGTGGGCGCGGGCGATGATCTTGTTGTTGCACACTACAACGGCCCCGATGGGGATTTCGTCGGCCTCAAGGGCCTTTTCGGCTTCCAAATAAGCCTGTTTCATATAATATTCGTCAGTGAAAACAGAAATCATGGCGTTATTTTTTGGAACAAAACTTTCTTCCTTGCGGTTTTGCAAGTTTTGTAGGTTTTGTGATATAATTTATGTGTTGATTTCAAACCCATCCCAGTCCGGCCCCAAAGGGAATTTTGTCCTGAAACGTTGCAGGGCATCGTAATCCAAGGTGCAGTGCATCACGGCCTCTTGGTAAGGTTCTGCCTTAGAAATGACCTCGCCGCGTGCGTTAATCACCTGCGACTCGCCGCTGTAATGCAGCCCATGGGCATCGTCGCCCACACGGTTTACACCTATCCAATAGGCTTGGTTCTCGATGGCGCGGGCCACCAAAAGCGTGTTCCACACAATCATCCGCGAGTCGGGGAAATTGGCGAGATAGAAGGCCAAATCGTATTCGTATTGTCCATCCTTGTATCGGTTTCGTGCCCAAACGGGGAAACGGATGTCGTAACAAACCATCGGCTTGATTCTCCAGCCTTTCAGCTCCACAATCAGTTGCTTTTCACCGCGTTCAACCAATTTATTCTCGCCGCCCATGGTGAAGGTGTGCCGTTTGAAATAGAGATTATAACTGCCGTCGGGCCGCATCCAAACGAGGCTGTTGAAATAATGGCCGTCTTGTTCCAAAGGGAAGGTGGCGCAAATCACGGCGTTTTTTGCTTTGGCTTGGTTTTGAAGCCATTGTATCGTCGGGCCGTCTTCCTTTTCGGCGAAGCGTTTCGGGTCGACGGGGAATGCTGTGGTGAAGGTTTCGGGCAAGAGAATTAAGTCGGTGCCAGGGCGTACTTGCTCCAGCAGCCGCCCAAAGCGTTCGGTGTTGGCGGCTTTGTCTTCCCAAAGGAGATTGGCTTGAATGATGGCTATGTTGAGGTTTGGCATGTTTTATGTATGAATTGCAGTGCAAAAATAGAAAAATAATCTTACTTTTGCCGAAAAATAGAAGCATGACTTTTTTGACTAAAATGTTCGACCGATGAAAAAACTTTTTTTCTTTTTTATGGGGATAGCCTTTGCCTTTGGCCTGAGCTCATGCGATGGGATTGGCTCTGGCGACGACGGCTTTGACGAGACCTTGCTTTACGGCAAATGGCAGGAAGGCACTGTGTATGAGCGCTATTACGCAACGCCAATCGAGCGCGTCATGGCCAATGGCGACACGGTGCAGGCCAATGGTACCACTTGGGACGAAGGCGACGATGTTTATGAAGACGAAGCCCAACTTTTCAACTGGACGCTGACAGGTTCCACATTGAAGCAAGAACATGTGGGCACCTTCGTGATCGTGCCAAAGCTTTATACTGTCAAATCGTTGACAAACAACGAAATGGTGTATAGCGACGATTATGGCTCGGAACATCATTTTTCAAGGGTGAACTGACATGAAGAAGGCACTGAAAATAACTGGTATCACTTTGGCCTCCGTAGTTGGCTTGGTGCTTATCGTGGCGGGCATCGCTGTGGCGATGGTCACTTCGTCGGGACGGCTGACCAAGATGGTGAAGAAATACGCGCCGCAGTTCGTCAACTGCGAGATGCAGCTGGGGATGGCCGACTTGACGCTTTTCAAGACCTTCCCGAACATTGGCGTCGACATCGAGAATGTGGCCCTCATCAATCCGATGGCGGGTTCGCCATCTGATACGTTGGCCAACATCAACAACCTCATCGTGGTGGTCGATGCGAAAAAGTTCCTGAAAGAGAAGGAAATAGTGGTTCGCAGATGCATCCTTGAAGATGCTTTCGTCAACCTTTATACGGACTCCATCGGCAACTCCAACCTCGATGTGTTCAATGCAAAAGAGGACAATGACACAACAAGTTCTTCCTTCGATTATCTCGTTGATATTGAGGAAGTAAAACTGAAGAACTCGACCGTTTTCTATACCGACGACCGCAATGGAATGGTAGCGCAAGGTCGTGGACTTAATCTCGACTTGGAGGGGTCGATGATGAATGATACTATTGATGCGGAGCTCGGACTGGAGGCTTTGTCACTGTCGTTGTGGATGAATGACATTGATTTGGCAATCAATGATTTGGGGTTGAATTTTGATGGCACCCTGGAACAAAAAGAAGTCCTGGACTGCCTCTTTGAACTCCATACGCCCGACGTAAGTTTCGCATTCAAGGAAAACTATCTTCAGCATGACACCTTGAATTTGGATGCCTACTTGAATTTGGATATGGTTCGTAAGAAGGCTCATTTCGACGATTTGGATATTGGTTTGAATCAATATGAGATTACGGTAAGAGGGAGCGCGGAAATACTTGAAAATAAGGATATTGAACTTGATGTGAATCTGTTTACCAACACTTTGGACATCGAAAACGTGATGGCCTACCTTCCTGAAAAACTGCAAAAACGCCTCAACAGCATCGGTTATGCCGGAAAGATGCGTGTTAAGGATGCGGTGGTGGTAGGCACTTACAACGACAGCCTGATGCCGTTGATTTCAGCTAAGGTGTTGACCGACAATGCAAAAGTGAGTATTTCGAGTTTACCTTATCCGATTACTGAAATCAACCTGGATGCCGATTTGGACCTGGATTTGAATTCAACAGACAATAGCGTGACGGTAAATGGGTTAAATGCTAAATTCAACCGCAGTGACTTGAATGTCAGTGGCGTGGTTGACGATTTGCTGGGCGACATCGGGCTGAAACTCAAGGTGAAAGGCGATGTGCCGATGGCCGACATCAAAGGATTCTTGCCCAAGACGATGAAACTCAATGGCCACACCAACCTCGATTTGACCACCAATTTCACCGTCGACCAGTTGATGAAATCGCTGAAAGACTACAACCTCAACCGCTTGAAAGCCAATGGCACATTGAAAATCAAGGACTTCGCTTTTGATATGGACACCATCCATGCCACTGCACCGTTGCTGAATGTCGCTCTGGCTATGCCTGCCTCGGCTAAGCAAAAGGGGAAGAGTGGGGCTTACATTGCGCTCAATTCCAGCCAGTTGGATGCTGTAGTCGGTAAAGGCATCAATGCGCAGATGAAGAGTCCCGACATTAAACTGTCTGCCGACAATTTCAAGGGCGGCATGAATAAGATGCTCTTGGATGCCAGCTTGAATTTCAGCAAGTTGGATGTGGTTTATGATAGTGTCGTTGCTCATGTTGCAACGCCTGCCATCACTTTTGTGACGACACCTGAGAAAAACGCCAAGGGTCTGAATGCGCGTGTCACTTTCGATGGAAAGGAGGTCGACGCAGCGATTGGCAAGACTTATGCGTTGAATACCAACTCGCTGAAAGTGAACGCTTCGGTGAAAGAGAACAAGGCCAAGACCGACTTCCTTAACCATTGGAATCCTGAAGCCGACTTCATGTTAGGCAATGCCGTGGTGAAGGTGGACGGCCTCGACGAGGACATCCGCATCAGCAATATTGACTTCTTGTTTAATTCCACGGAGCTTGATTTCAAGAAAAGCACGTTTCGCATCGGGCAGTCCGATCTCAGCCTGCAAGGCAGCGTGATTGGCATCAAGGAATGGTTAGAAGGCCACGACAACGTGATGAAAGGCGAGCTTCAGCTCACCTCTGAAATGTTGAATATCAACGAAATCATGGATTTGACAAGTGGTTTGGGTCGGTCGGACGCTGAGCCAGTTGAATCGTCCCTCGAAAACAAGGAAGATCATCCGTTTATGGTGCCGATGGGCGTTGACCTCACCTTCGGCATCAAGACAAAGAAATCGTTGTATGATAACTTTGATCTCAATAACCTGAGTGGCACGCTGACGGTAAAAGACGGCACCTTGATTTTGCAGGAAATCGGTTTCACCAACAAGGCCGCCGAGATGCAACTGACGGCATTGTATCAGTCGCCGAGGCCCAACAATCTTTTCCTCGCCATGGACTTCCACTTGCTCAACGTGCAAATCAACGACCTGCTGCACATGGTGCCTTACATCGACACTTTGGTGCCCATGCTGAAGACTTTCGACGGACAGGCCGAGTTCCATATTGGCGCGGAGACCAACCTCCGCTCCAATTACCAGCCCAAGATTTCCACCTTGCGTGCCGCCGCCGACATCGAAGGCAAGAACTTGACGGTTAACGATAAGTTCACTTTCACGAAGATTACCGACATGCTTGATGTGAGCACCAACGGTGAGTATCGTGTCGACAGCCTCGATGTGCAGCTCACCGCTTTCAAGGACGAAATCGACTTGTGGCCTTCGCAGATTGCCATCGGAAAATACAAGGTGACGGTGGATGGTCGCATGATGCTCGACAAGAATGGCGAATACCACCTCTCGGTGACGCAATCGCCGCTGCCGGTGCGCCTTGGATTGAAGATTTCGGGTCCGCTCAACAAGTTGGAATACAAGCTTGAAGATTGCAAATATCCCAACCTCTACAAGCCCAACAAACGCAGCGACCGCGAGCAGATGTACTACGAACTGAAGAAGAAGATCGCTGACCGCTTGAAGAGCAATGTCAGATAACTATGGCTTATGACTCTGGCCTATGGCTTGCCTTCATGTGAGGGCAGCCATAGGCCATAAGCCATTGACTATAGGCTATTAATGATCTCCTCAAAGCTCCGTTCGTCTTCCAAGCCGTTCATTTTCTCTTGTTTGATGCGCGACTTACGGCGGGCATAGCTGTTGGTTTGCAGGTTCATCAGGATGGAGATGACTTGGTTGCTGAAGCCTTGCTTGGTGAGGCAGCAGATTTGCAGGTCGCTCTTGGTGAGGGTGGGGTATTTCTCCATCAAGCGTTTGGTGAAGTCGCCATAAACCTTGTCGATGAGCGTCACGAAGTCGTCCCATTCGGTTTCCTTCAGGTCGAAGTCGAGGGTGGAGGCGGTGATTTGCTCGGTGAGGGCGAGGGCGGTCACATACACCTTGTTTTTCTTCAGGGCCAATTCCATCTGGTTCTTCATCTCTTCGGCTTTCAGCTTGGCATTCAGCGTTTTCTGGCGCAACAATAACAGAACCACCACCAATGCAACAAGCAGTGCGCCAAGGATGACAAAAAAGTAAACGCTCTTCAATTTCTGCGTGGCTTCGAGGCTGTTTTTCTGCATTTGCAGGTCGTATTCAGCCTTGATGTGCTGCACCTGCTCGTTGCGGTGCTCTTGGTTGGCCTGCATCATGTTCTCGTTGAAGAGTTCGAGGCATTCGAGGGCTTTTGGGTAGTTGCCGACAAACTGGTAGAGATAATGCAGGCTTTGGTAGGCCGACATGCGGATGCCAGTTTTGTCGCTGTGCGTGGCTTCATCGAGGTGAAGCATAGCTAGGCTGTCATGCTCCAGGTAATAGTGGGCCAAACCCAAGGTGAGGTGGCAAATGTCGGCATCGGCGCCGTCTTCCAAGGCCCGATTGACGCTTTTCAGGGTATAGCTGTAGGCTTCTTTGGGCATCAATACATCACGTCCGATTTCCAAGAGGATGTCGCATTCCATCGTTTTGTCGTGCAAGGCTCTGGAGAGGGCAAGCGCCTCGGTGTAATGGTGTTCTGCCCCGTCGATGTCGCCCAACGATGCGGCTGCACGCCCGCAATTGCGAAGTGCATTCAGCAATAATGTGGAATCGTCGATTTGGCGGGCTATCGAGACGGCATCGGTGTGGAGCGGCAGGGCTTCCTCGAAGAGTTCGTGCTTCCAATAGCAGAAGCCGAGGTTGTCCTCGATTTGGCCTTTCAGTTGTTGAACTTCGGGCTTCTCCATGTCGCAATGCCCGATGGCAAGCAAGGCTTGGCTGAACGACTCGGCGGCGGCTTCCGATTGCTTGGCCGCGCGTTGTTCGACACCTTGCTCGAAGAGCGTTTCAGCCTCTTTGAGCCATCGTGCCTTGTGCTGGCAGGCCGAGAGACCCGCCAGCACAAGGAATGCACAAATTATACATCGTGTTTTCATTGTTTCACGAATTTCAGTGTTTGTTCGCCCACGCTGATGAAATACATTCCCGCAGGCAATTGTGACACGTCGATGGTTGTAGGGCTGTCACATTGTGGCAGCCGTACAGACAAGGTGCCTGTCATCAAAGTCTGGCCCATGAGGTTGGTGATACGGTAGGTCGGGTCTGGTTGAGACGCGATTAATCGCGTCTCAACAAACAAGACGCCGCTGGCGGGATTGGGATAGACAGCAAGACGAGGGTCGTTTGTTTCGTTTAAACCATGGTGCAATTGCTCGTACACTTCGTCGCAGTCTCTGTCGCCTATTTTGAGCAACAGGTCACCGCCGAGCCAATAGCAGCGCAGACCTTCCACACGGAAGCCTTTGCCTCGGTTCATCAGTTTTTCGGGGAAGAAACTGGTGAGGTGGCCTATGCCGCACACGATGTCGCCGCTGAAGACTTCCTCGGAATCGCTCACGGTCAGCTTCCGATAAATCTTGCCCTCATATAGGTAATTCTCCACGGCATCCACATGCATGGTGATACTTACGTTTCCGACCTCGATTTCCCATTCGTCGCCCACATTGGCGGCGAGGTCGTAAAGCGTGGTAAATTCCTCCAAATCCTTGTTCCACCAATATATTTTGCCGTTCTCTTCAAGGATGTATTCGTGGGTCACTTCATTAATACTAATTGTGTCACGGTCATAATGAGTATTGCTGCGCACGATAATCTTGGGGCGTTTGCCTTGCACAACGGTGTCGCCGGTGCATTGCAGATGCTGATAAGTGATGCTGCCGTCAAGGTTGAGGATTTCATAGTACCAGTCAGACTGCAAGGAGAAAGTGCTTGGAATGTCTTCGGCATTTGGGATGCTCCTCCAATACTGTCTATTGCCTATGAAATACAGGTGATTGTCGGGACCGATGGAGAGTAAACCGTCTTCATTGCCTGCAACCGGTTCCTTGAGAGGAAGGTTCTCGACAGTGTTGTAGAAATGCTCGCCATGGTCTAAAGAATAAGCCAAAACCGCTGTGTTCGAATTCAATAAACGGGGTTGGTAGATGATGCCATTATTTGCGATACTGATGCTATTGGCCCAAAAGGCATAAAACCCTGGCTCATGTTCAAAACCCGAAAAATAGCTTCCTGAACCAACACCGCAAACCACATTGCCTTCGGGGTCGAAAGCCATGCTTTTAACGGCAATGCCTTCAAAAGCAACAAGTTCCCAGTTGCGCATGTCGGAAATGGAGGAGTGGTATACACCGATATTAGATCTGGTGGAGTACCAAGTGCTGACATACACTTCACCGTTTTCGTTGACGATAAGGTCTTTGATTTCTTGATGATCTTCCAAGGCAAACCGGGTTGAGTCCCAGGTGGCGCCACCGTCACTTGTCCAAATAATAAAGGGACTTTGCCATCCAACGAGTATGTTGTTTGATGGAGAGCGCATTCTCATACTGCTGAAATAATTGTAGCCAGTGCCTTCATCAATAGGTGAAGTCTGTAGCCAGGTCTCGCCGTTGTCGTCTGAGTAATGGATGATACGGTCGCACAGTAAGAAAATCCTGTCTTCTTTTCCGATGATGCAATTACCGATACCGCCGGTGAACACGGTATCCCAAGTTTCACCTTTGTCTTGCGATCGTAGCAGTTTCATAGGATTGCTGTACTTGATGCAGAACAAATCGCCTTGGGAGTTCACAACTTTGAGCGAACCTGGAATAGTAAGGGGTTCCCAGATGTTTTGGGCCTCAAGGATGCCGAGGCTGCCGAGGCAGAGGATGAGGAAGGCAAACAGTTTTTTCATGGTGTTAGCGTTTTTAATTGTTTAGTTTTAGGCTTGCAATGCAAAAGTATATCATTTCTCCAAACGAAAAACAATTCGTCAAGCCCTTTCGGGGCTTTGTCTATCATGTCGCAAAGATAGAAGAAATTAAACGATTGGATTTCAATTTGTTGCAAAATCGAAATCCAACCGTTGTCTATGATGTTGTCTATGTGATTGTCGCCGAATTGCCCTAAATAAACCATAAAATCCCATAGAATCTGATTATCTCACCACGAGTTTTTGCGTTGCCGTGCCCAAGGTGATGATATATATCCCTGCGGGCAGCGATTCGATATGAATGTGTTGGATTGTGTCGTTGATGTGCCCTTGTAAGAGGTTCTGTCCCATCAGGTTGGTGATGCGATATTCGGTAGGGGTGAGCAGAGATGCACCTTGTGTTTCCACAACGAGGATGTCCTTTGCAGGATTGGGATAACAACGGAAAGCATTTTGGTGTTCTGGTACAGTTGTCGTAAAACGACCCCATTCGATAAGATAGGAATCGACACGTTCTTTCAAGAAATCGTCGGTAAGGCTGCAAGCATAAGTCCAATAGGCTCGGCTTGACGGATTGCCCCATCTATAGGATTGCTCGTCAATTTCATGATACATCAAGCCACGTATGTGATGATACCATGGCGAAGTTTGCTCATAGAGGAATACCGTTTGACATAACTCATGGATTCTTTGGTCAAAGCTATCATAAAAATCCTGATTCTCAAGGAGTCTTCTGAACAATAGCGTTGCCCTTCGACTGGATGGCCAAAAGTAGTCTCCTGTATAGGTAGCGTTACCAAAAACATCAAGAACCGTTGGATTGCCAAACGGATCCACACCGCTATTGTTAAAAGTGGCATCACCATCGTAAAACATCCACCTCCATTTGCCTCCCTCCATTTGCCAACAGCGGTTATTGTTGGCTGGCCAATCGAGATTGGCAACAAAAGTCTCGAAAACCATGTAATCAATAAAATTGTCGATGTCAACAAGGCCAGAGAGATAATCATAGTTCTCTTGTATGGTCAAGTCGGCGCTTTCCAACCAGAGCATCATGTCATAAAAGCCTTGTGGATTGCCACACTCCGGTTCCATCCAATTGCTGATAATATTGCACTCATCATGGTCAACACCCAGATGGTCTTCCAAATAACGTTCGTCCATTTTCTCCTGCAAGAAATAGATACCCCAATACTCGCCATTGATATATAGACATACAGGTCTCGTATAGCCCGCTTCCAGTCCGATGCCTATAGCCATCTGACTGCAAATGTAGTCTTGAATTCCAGTAAAGGGATACAAAGAAGAGAACGGCTTAATAAGCAAATGCTTAAAACTATTCATCGTTGTTTCTTCAAAAAAACGGTAGTCGAACCGTTTGTTGCCATATTCCTCGCGTGCGTATATCTTCAATCCTTTTTGAGGTTGCCTACGCGCTCGGTTGCCGTGTGTCCTCAGGCCACAAAGCTGATTGATTCCATCGTTGTCAGCAATGTCACAATATTCCACATTCGCCAAACGCTCCCATTCCCTTCCTTTTTGATAATAATTACCTGTGTGCCCTGGGTAAAGAGAGTCAAAATGAATTCCAGGAACCATGATGCCCTGCTCGTAGTCGAATAGGTCCAATGAATCCGCACAAAGCGAGATGGCAGGCAGGCCATGGGTGTCGCAACCCAAAGCACGAATGTAGTAACTATTGGTCTTCACTGCGCTCACACAGCTGTCATTCTCGTCGAACACTGCCGCCCGAATCACGATGCAATGTCGCACCGAATCGGGCAGGTAGAAGTTTTCTTCTGGACAATTCAAAATGGTGTAAATATTTGATTTTGAATAGAGATGTTCATCCAAAACTAAAGGTTCGGAATACAGCAGTGAATTTGCTGTCGGGCGGGAGCCGTTGTTGGTGTAACGCACATGGTGAAGGTCAGAGAGGCACTCCAGCGATAGTGGAAAACTGGTCTCGTAAAAGCCGCCAGGTGCAGAGAATACAACTTCTTCTTGAGTCTGACCGAATGTCATTAAAGACAGTCCCAGCAAAACTCCCGAAACCCAGCTTTTTTTGATGATGCTTTTCATGGTCATAAGTTTTGGGTAATTCCTTGTTTGCATGCAAAATTAGGGTATATCCCAAACCTAAAACCACCCTGTCAAGCCCTTTCGGGGCTTTGTCTATCATATCGTAAAGATACAAAAAATTAAACGGTTGTATTTCAATTTGTTGCAAAATCGAAATCCAACCGTTGTCTATGGTGTTGTCTATCATGCGGACGCATTCAATGCGTCCCTACCAGCCGAAAAACATTATTTTTTCGGCTTTAATTCGTCGAAGATCATGTTTCTCAGGTTGTCGATGGGGACGCGCACTTGTTGCATGGTGTCGCGGTCGCGTACGGTGACGCAGTTGTCGACCAAGGTGTCGTTGTCGACGGTGACGCACATCGGCGTGCCGATGGCATCTTGTCTACGGTAGCGCTTGCCGATGGAGTCTTTCTCTTCGTATTGGCACATGAAGTCGGACTTCAGCGAGTCGATGATTTCGCGGGCTTTCTCGGGCAGACCGTCTTTCTTGACCAACGGCAGCACGGCGACCTTGTAAGGTGCCAAGATGGCCGGTAGTTTCAGCACAACGCGCTCCGAGCCGTCTTCAAGCTTCTCTTCGGTGTAGGCGTTGCTGAACATGGCGAGGAACATGCGGTCGAGGCCGATGGAGGTCTCAATGACGTAAGGCGTGTAGCTCTCGTTGGTGTCGGGGTCGAAGTATTGGAGCTTCTTGCCTGAGTATTTGGCGTGGGCCGAGAGGTCGAAGTCGGTGCGGCTGTGGATGCCTTCGAGTTCCTTGAAGCCAAAGGGGAAGTCGAACTCGATGTCGGTGGCGGCGTTGGCGTAGTGGGCCAGTTTCTCGTGGTCGTGGAAGCGATATTTCTCGGCGGGCAGGCCTAACGAGAGGTGCCACGCGAGGCGTTCCTCTTTCCAGTGTTTGAACCATTCGAGCTCCGTGCCGGGACGTACGAAGAACTGCATTTCCATCTGCTCGAATTCTCTCATACGGAAGATGAACTGACGGGCCACGATCTCATTGCGGAAGGCCTTGCCGGTTTGTGCGATGCCAAACGGTATCTTCATGCGGCCGGTCTTCTGCACGTTGAGGTAGTTGACGAAGATGCCTTGGGCGGTCTCGGGACGCAGATAGATGGTGTCGGAGCCGTCGGCCACGCTACCTATCTTGGTGGCAAACATGAGGTTGAACTGGCGCACGTCGGTCCAATTGCGGGTGCCGCTGATGGGGCAGACGATCTCAAGGTCGAGAATCAATTGCTTGATGGCGTCGAGGTCATTCTTCTCCATGGCACCGTACAGGCGGTGGCTGATTTCCTCAATCTTGGCCTTGTGTTCAAGGACGCGCGGGTTGGTGGTCACGAATTGCTCTTCGTTGAAGGCGTCGCCAAAGCGCTTGCGGGCTTTTTCCACCTCTTTATTAATCTTCTCCTCGATTTTGGCCATGTAGTCTTCAACCAAAACATCGGCGCGGTAGCGTTTCTTCGAGTCGCGGTTGTCGATGAGCGGGTCGTTGAAGGCGTCCAAGTGGCCAGAGGCCTTCCAAGTGGTGGGGTGCATGAAGATGGCGGCGTCGATGCCTACGATGTTCTCGTGCATCTGCACCATGGCCTTCCACCAGTATTCGCGGATGTTCTTCTTCAGTTCCACGCCGTTCTGGCCATAGTCGTAAACGGCTGAAAGTCCGTCATAAATCTCGCTCGAAGGGAAAATGAAACCGTATTCCTTCGCATGAGCGGTTATTTTCTTGAAAAAATCTTCTTGATTCATAATTAACTGATTATTTGTTATTTACTTGATTTTCTTGATAAGTTCTTTTGCTGTGATGTCGCGCATCAGCGTGAAGGCGAACCATTTCTTCCCCAAATCCTTGATCGAAGCCCCGATGTGATAGACTTCATCATCAATGAGCAGGAAACGGTCGTGCGCCTTGGTGAATTGATGGACTTCAATAACAGGATATTGGCAGTTATGTTTGTTGATGTCCAATTGCAATTGAGGGCTGATGTTTTGCGTATAGACTTTCGCCATGACGTTGTTCTCTCGCTTGTCAAGCAAAGAAAGCACGGAATCGTCTACATAATTGTCAATGAGGACGATGGATTGTTTGGCGTTTTTGATGAGATCGGCAACGAAACGGTAGGCGTCAAATACTTGTCCGTCGAAGAAGATGCCTTGTTGGGGTGGTGTTTGGGCATCGAGTCTTTTGAAAACTTCATCTAAGCGTTTGTCGGTCTCAATTTGATGATATTCGATGGTCGAAAGACGCTGGAAGATCTGTGCGTTGTTCGAAAGAAAGTGCCGCATGGAAGTAAAAGCCCGCATTATGCGGATATTGGCCTCAATCGCCATGGGTGAATGAAGAACACCACTGAGCATTGCTATGCCATTTTCGGTGAAGGCGTATGGCAAATAGCGATTTCCTCCCCAACTTGAGATGCCATTTTGGCATTTCAAGTTTTCCATTTCTTCTTTTGTGAGTTGAAACATGAAATCGAGAGGGAATCTCTCCAAGTTCCTTTTGACTTGTCGATTCAGTTGACCGGTTTCCACGTTATAAAGTATTGCCAAATCCCTATCGAGGAGAACTTGGCACCCCCTAATCACATGTATCAAAGACTCAATATTAATGGTTTGGATGTTGCAAATATCGGCTTTATGATGTTCGCTTTTGACGGGCAAATTGCCTGTTAATTCAGAAATCACTTTCTTTGCCATCACTAACGCTATTAGATAATCAGCATCGCGTCGCCATAGGTGAAGAAGCGGTACTTCTCTGCGATGGCTTCCTTGTAGGCTTTCATCAGCACGTCGTAGCCGGCAAAGGCGGCCACTTCCATCATCATCGACGACTTGGGCAGATGGAAATTGGTGATCATGGCGTTGGCCACCGAGAAGGTGTAGGGCGGGAAGATGAACTTGTTGGTCCAGCCTTTGTAGGGCTTGATCTTGCCACCGATGGTCATGGCGGTCTCGAGGGCCTTCAGCGAGGTGGTGCCGACGGCAAACACCGTGTTGTGGCGTTGGTTGGCCTCGTTGACCAAGGTGCAGCATTCCTCGTCGATATACATCTCTTCCGAGTCGGGCTTGTGCTTGGTGAGGTCTTCCACTTCGATGTCGCGGAAGTTGCCCATGCCGGGATGTAAGGTAAGCTCGGCGAATGAGGCTCCCAGAAGCTCAAGGCGTTTCATCAGGATTTTGCTGAAGTGCATGCCTGCGGTGGGGGCCGAAACGGCGCCTTCCACCTTGGCGTAGATGGTTTGGAAGTCTTCGGCGTCCTCGGGGCGTTCGTCGCGGTTGAGTTCCTTCGGGATGGGCGTGTGGCCGAGCGACGAAAGTGTCTTCTTGAACTCCTCGTAGGGACCGTCGTAGAGGAAGCGCAACGTGCGGCCGCGCGAAGTGGTGTTGTCGATGACTTCTGCCACCAGCTCGTCGCCGTCGCCGAAGTAGAGCTTGTTGCCGATGCGGATCTTGCGGGCCGGGTCGACGAGCACGTCCCAAAGGCGGCTCTCGTGGTCAAGCTCGCGGAGCAGCAGCACCTCTATCTTGGCGCCGGTCTTTTCCTTCTCGCCATAGAGCTTGGCGGGGAACACCTTGGTGTTGTTGATGACGAACACGTCGCCGTCTTTCACGTAGTCCACCAAATCCTTGAAGATGCGGTGCTCGATCTTGCCGGTCCGACGGTCGACGACCATTAGGCGGGCTTCGTCGCGGTTTTGCGTTGGCTGCAAAGCGATCAGCTCGCTCGGCAGGTTGAATTTGAATTGTGAGAGTTTCATTGTATGATGTTGTTTTTGTTGATCTTCACTCCAATAGAAATTACAAAGATACGACAAAATCGGAATTTTGTCAAGTAAAATTTTATAATCGGCTGATTTTCAGCCTTGTTTTTGTTCTTTTTCCAGTTGTTCCTTCTTCCATTCCTTAAACGCTTCGCCCGTCTCAACGATATGCTGGCGAAGTTTTTCCAAAGGCCAGGCGTCCTCAACGCGGAAGTCGCCGATGCGGATGCGTCTTAGCGATTTCAGGCAGGCGCCGTTGCCCAAGGCCTTGCCGAAGTCGTTGGCGAGGCTGCGGATGTAGGTGCCTTTGCTGCAGGTGACCTCGAAATCCAATTCCGGGAAGCGGTCGAGGCTGAGTTTGAAGTCGTCGATGTGGATGTCGCGGGCTTTCAATTCGATTTCCTCGTCGGAGCGGGCATAGTCGAAGGCGCGTTTCCCCTTGATTTTGATGGCGGAATACTTGGGCGGGTATTGCTTGATGTCGCCAATGAATTGCAGCCGTGCGGCCTCTATTTGTTCAGGCGTAATGCTGTCTGTCGGGAAAAAAGCATTAGGCTCGCTCTCCAGGTCGAATGTAGGTGTGGTTTGACCTAATAGAATCGTGCCCGTGTAGGTCTTCACTTGGGCTTGGTAGGTGTCGATTTGCTTGGTCATCTTACCTGTGCAAAGGATGAGCAGGCCGGTCGCCAAGGGGTCTAAAGTACCGGCATGGCCCACCTTCAGCTTGCGGATGCCGTAGCAGCGGTTCACCAAGCTGCGGATGAAGTTGACCGTGTCGAACGACGTCCAGTCAAGGGGTTTGTCGATGAGGATGACCTCGCCGTTTTCAAAATCGAACATTAGGCAAAGATTATGGCGATGATACCCACGATGGCGCAATACACGGCAAACCAAATCAGCTTGCCTTTCTTCACGATGTTGATCATCCACTTGCAGGCGAAGCAGCCGGCGATGAAGGCGGCCAAGAAACCGACGATGGCGGCCAAGGGCGAGATGCCGTTCATGGCTTGGCTGAAGCCGACTTCGAAGATGTCCTTCACGTCGAGCAAGGCCTCACCGAGGATGGGCGGGATGACCATCAGGAACGAGAATTGGGCCAGTTTTTCCTTTTTGTTGCCAAGGAGCAAACCAGTGGCAATCGTCGAGCCTGAGCGCGACAACCCCGGCATCACGGCGCAAGCCTGTGCGATGCCGATGATGAAGGCATTCCAGCCGCTGATGTTTTCCTTTTGTCTGGGCTTGGCGAAGTAGGAAAAGGCCAATAACGAGGCCGTCACCAAGAGCATGATGCCCACGATGAGCAGGCCCGAGCCGAACACCTCTTCCACCTTGTCCTTGAAGAAAAGGCCTACGATGGCCACGGGGATCATCGAGATGACGATGTTGAAGGCGTATTTGGTGCCGTCGTTGAGGTTGCAGTATTTGCGCCACGACTGTTTGGCGAACAAGTCCTTGAAGATCCACACGATTTCTTTCCACAGGACAACCAGGGTGCTGAGCACGGTGGCTACGTGGAGCAAGACGGTGAAGGTGAGGTTCGACGCGCCGTCGTCCAATCCGAAGAGGGCTTGACCGATGGCCAAATGCCCGCTGCTGCTGACGGGCAGGTATTCCGTCAGGCCTTGGATGATTCCTAAGATTAATGCTTCAATCCAGCTCATAGTATTATGTTATTTGACGCTTGTCGTCATTGCGAGGAGGAACGACGAAGCAATCCAGTATTTTTTGGACTGCTTCGTGCCTCGCAGTGACGCAAAGCGGGTATTATTTCCTTTTCCAAAAGATTGCCACGATCTCCACCACAAATCCCGCCAAGACCAAAATCGGGGCAAGGGTGATGCGTTGGAAGTTGAACATGGATTCGTTGAACACCTTGGGGTCGTCGGAGCCGCCTCCAATCATCAGGATGAAGCCTAAGGCGATGAGGGCGAGGCCGATGAGCACGATGATGTAGTTCATTTTGCCGAAGGGCATGACTTTCTCGTTGTCAGTGGTTTCGGTAACTTGTGTCTTTGTTTCTTTTGCCATATTCGGTAGATTTAAGATTCAAAATTCAATATTTAAGATTCAAAATTTAAAATTTAAAATTCGGGGTCTTCGACAGGCTCAGACGCCCTTGATGGGTTACACATATAATCGGTCGACGTCAGCGTGGAGGTATTTGCGCAAGGCGAGTCGGGTGGAGAGTCCGCCAAGCAAGATGCCCAAGCCGATGATGCCGACAAAGATGCCGATGATGATTTTATAGTCTTGCACGAGGGTCAGCTCGGGCAGGCGTTGGTCGAGGCCATAGATGAGCAAGGCAAGCAGGGCATCGGCAATCAAGGCGCCGAAAAAGCCTTGCAACACACCGCTGCGGATGAACGGACGGCGGATGTAGGCCGGCGTGGCACCCACGAGCTGCATGCTGCGCACGAGGAAACGCTTCGAGTAGACGCTGAGTCGTATCGTATTGCGAATCAGTGTGATAGCGATGATGAGCAGGATAAGGCTGGCCGCCATCAGCGCGAGGCCGATGCGGTTCACGTTCTGGTTGATGACGCCGACGAGCGATTTCTGGTAATAGATTTCCTTGATGTCGGTGTTTTTCAACAGCTGGGTCTGGATCGCCGCGATGCTGTCGTTGTTAGCCCAATCCGCGTTGAAGCGCACGTTGATGGAGGGGAGGAGTGGGTTCTCCTCGTTGCCGAGCCATTGCAGGAAGTCCTCGCCAAGGTCGTCGCTGAGGCGGCGGATGGCCTCTTCCTTGGTGATGTATTCCGTCGACTTCACGGCGGGCATGGCGTCCAGTTCCTTTTGCAGCTGCAAGATCTTGGCTTCCTTCACGTTGCTGTTCATCACCACCTCGAAGCCGATGTTCTCCTTGAGGTGGTTGGAGAGTTTCTGCGCGTGCATCATGAGCAGGGCAAACACGCCTAAGAGGAAGAGTACCAATGCGATACTCATCATCGACATGAAATACGACCCTGCCACACGGCCTCTGTTTGAACTCTTTTCGGACATCCTTTTTCTTTTGAAACGGCAAAGATAGGGGAAATATTTCTAACTTACTTTTCATTTGTCGTTTTTTCCTTATTTTTGTGCTTTCAAATCAGCAGAAACCATGCAAGTACTGAAATCCAACATACGAACCGACTCTGAGGAGTTCCGCCAGAACGAGAAGAATTTCCTCGCGCTGATGGCACAATACCGCGAAGCGATGGCGGCCTCGATGCAAGGCGGCGGCGAGAGTGCCGTGGCCAAACACAAGAAACGTAACAAACTGCTTGCCCGCGAGCGCATCGACCTGCTCATCGACCCGAATACGCCATTCCTCGAACTCTCGCCGATGGCGGCCTACGGCACTTATAACAATGACTTCCCCTCGGCGGGCATCATCACCGGCATAGGTGTGATTCAAGGCAGAGAGGCGGTCATCGTGGCCAACGATGCCACCGTGAAAGGCGGTACCTATATGCAATACACGGTGAAGAAACACCTTCGTGCCCAAGAGATTGCGATGGAGAACCACCTGCCCTGCGTCTATATGGTCGACAGCGGCGGCGCTTTCCTGCCCGAGCAGGACACGGTCTTCCCCGACCGCGACCACTTCGGGCGTTTCTTCTACAATCAGGCGCGCATGTCGGCCATGGGCATCCCGCAGATCGCCATCGTGATGGGCATGTGCACAGCTGGCGGAGCCTACGTGCCCGCCATGAGCGATGAGACCATCATCGTGCGCAACCAAGGCACGATTTATCTCGGCGGACCGCCGCTGGTGAAAGCGGCCACGGGCGAGGTGGTCACGGCTGAAGAGTTGGGCGGTGGCGAGATGCACACCAGCATCTCGGGCGTGGCCGACCACTTGGCCGAGAACGACCAACACGCCTTGCAGATTTGCCGCAACATCTTCAAGACCTTGGAGAAGAGCCACCGACAGAAACTCGACATGCTTCCCGTGGAGGCACCTTTATACGACCCGCACGACCTTTACGGCCTCGCGCCCATCGATTTCCACAAGCTCGTCGACCCGCGCGAAATCATTGCCCGTATCGTCGACGGGAGCCGTTTCCAGGAGTTCAAGTCGCGATATGCCACGACCCTTGTCTGCGGCTTCGCCCACCTGATGGGTTTCCCCGTAGGCATCCTGGCCAATTATGGCGTGTTGTTCTCGGAATCAGCACTGAAAGCCACCCACTTCATCGAGCTTTGCTGTCAGCGCAACATTCCGTTGGTGTTTTTGCAGAACATCACGGGCTTCATGGTGGGCAAGCAATACGAGCAAGGCGGTATCGCCAAGGACGGCGCCAAGATGGTTCATGCCGTCTCGAACGCCAACGTGCCCAAGTTTACGGTCATTTTCGGCGGCTCGTTTGGCGCAGGAAACTACGGCATGGCAGGTCGGGCCTACAGTCCGAGGTTGTTGTTCATGTGGCCCAACGCCAAAATCTCCGTCATGGGTGGCGAGCAGGCGGCCAGCGTGTTGGCCACGGTCAAGGAAGACCAGTACAAATATAAAGGTTTGGAGGTGCCGAAAGACGAAATCGCCCAGCTGAAGAAAGAGATTTTGGCCAAATACGACTACGAAGGCTCGGCTTTCTACAGCACGGCCCGTTTGTGGGACGACGGCATCATCGACCCTGTCGATACGCGAAAAATCCTCGCTTTGGGCATCGCGGCCTCGCTGAACCAGCCTTTCCCGCCGCAGCAGTTTGGGGTGTTTAGGATGTAACGGTTTGAAAACTTAAATTCATGGCTATGAAAAAAATGAACATTCCCCTTATCGGGGCTTTGATTGTGCTTTCGCTTGTCGTTTGCCCGATCCTGTATGTCTACATGGGACCTGCGCTCGATGCCTCGCAACTCGAAGTGCTCAAGACCTTGGGCATCATCGCCGGATGCAGTGCATTGTTGTGTTTTGCCTTAGGCGAAATCACAGGCAACAACAGTCAGGTCGACAAGATATGGAGTTTGCTTCCCATTGTCTATTGCTGGACAATCGCCGTCAAAGGCGGCATGCACCCCCGATTGGTGGTGATGGCGGTGCTGGCAACCCTTTGGGGGTTGCGCCTGACCTACAATTTTGCCCGAAAAGGTGCTTACAAGTTGAAATTCTGGGAAGGGGAGGAGGATTACCGCTGGAAGGTGCTCCGCGCAACGCCCCCGTTCAAAAACAGGGTGGTGTGGCTCGTTTTCGACTTGTTTTTCATCTCGATCTATCAAAACGCGCTCATCCTTATGCTGACCTTCCCGGCCCTTGTTTGCATGAACTCCACGGCACCATTCGGCTGGGTCGACGTGGTGGCTGCAGTGCTCATGTTAGGATTCATCGTTTATGAGACCGTCGCCGATGAGCAACAGTGGGCTTTCCATTCCAAGAAAAGGGAATTGCTCAATGAGGGACGAAAGCTCGAAGATCTTCCTGCGCCTTACAATAAGGGCTTCAATACCACTGGCTTATGGAATGTGAGCCGTCACCCGAATTATATCGCCGAGCAGTCCATTTGGGTGAGCCTCTACATTTTTTCCATCGGGGCGGGCATCGGCGTCATCAATTGGAGCATGATTGGTGCGTTGCTTCTGATCGTCCTCTTCTTGGGCAGCACGAGCCTTGCCGAGGAAATCAGCAGCGGCAAATACCCCGACTATGCTGACTATTGCAAGAAAGTGAATAAGTATTTTCCGGGAAGGAAATACCAATAACCCGCAAGCCAGGCTTGTCTTTATAATAGGTTTTTCGTCGACAGCAGCCCGCAGGCCGCGTCGATGTCTTGTCCGCGTGAGGCGCGAATGGTGGCGATGATGCCCTTCTCGTTCAACGCGTCGCGGAACCAAGTCATGGTGGCGGCATCGGGGCTCTTCAGCGGGATGCCAGGCACGGCGTGGTACCTTATTAAATTAATGCGGCATCGGGTGCTGCCCAACAGGCGGGCGATTTCCCTGATGTGGTCTTTGGAGGCGTTGAGGTCCTTGAAGATGATGTACTCGAACGACAGGCGGCGTTGTCCGTGCCAGTCGTGTTGCTTGACGGCATGGATGACTTCCTTGATGGGGTAGGTCTTCTCGATGGGCATCAGTTTGAGGCGCTCGTCGTGGAAGGGACTGTGCATCGAGATGGCGAGGTTGCATTTCGATTCCTCCAAGAACCGCTTCATGTTGGGGATGAGGCCGCTTGTCGAGACGGTGATGCGCGTGGGGCTCCAACCCAAGGCCCATTCTTGCGTGAGGATGTCGAGCGAGCGCATCAGGTTGTCGTAGTTGGCCAAAGGCTCGCCCATGCCCATGAAGACGATGTTGGTCAGCGTGTCGAACTCGGGCAGGCTGAGGATCTGGTTCATGATTTCGGCAGCCGAGAGGTTTTTCTGGAAGCCTTGTTTGCCCGTGGCGCAGAAGAGGCAGTCCATCTGGCAGCCCACCTGCGTGGAGACGCACAGCGTGGCCCGCTCGCGGTCGGGGATGTAGGCCGCCTCGACGAAATGCTGGCCGGCAGGGAAGAGATATTTCTTCGTGCCGTCGGTCGACACTTGCTCCTTGACGGGGGCCTTCAGTCCAGTCTCGTAATGCTCGGCCAATAGTGCCCGTGAGGCCTTGCTGAGGTTGGTCATCTCGTCGATTGAGGCGCAGCGTTTGTTGTAGATCCAGTCCACGATTTGCTTGCCCGTGAATTTGGGTAGCTGCAATTGTTCGACCACTTCTTGAATCTCGGCGGGGGTCTTGCCTAAAAGGATGTGTTTTTCTTCCATTTGCTTCGTTTCTCGCTATGACGTGGCAAAGGTACGATTATTTTTCTTATTTTTGCCCGCAATCATCGCAGTCATCAAAACTAATCGTTTCAAATATGAAAAAACTGACGCTCCTTTGTGTTGCTTTGGCTACTTTGTTGGTCATGCCTTTAATGGGCCTTGCCCAAAAATTCGAAAACCCCGTCGCCCTGAAAAGCCCCGACGGACAGCTTGAACTGAAATTCGACGTGGTCGACGGCGTGCCACAGTATGCGCTCGACCGCAACGGCAAACCTATTGTGTTGCCCTCCAAGATGGGTTTCACCCTCGAATGGCGCGACGACATGAAGGACCATTTCGTGCTCAAAGACACGCAATACAGCACCTTCGATGAGACTTGGGAACCCGTGTGGGGCGAAGAGGCCAAAATCCGCAATCATTACAATGAAATGTTGGTCACTCTTGAGCAGCCCATAGGCTCGGTGGAGAGCATGGATCATTCCACCGAGACCAGGGCCACGGTGATGCAAATCCGCTTCCGCCTTTACGACGACGGCCTGGGCTTCCGCTACGAGTTCCCCATCCCGAACGCTTTGGCCTGTTTCTGGTTCAAGGAAGAGATGACCGAGTTTGCCATGGCCGGCGACCATACGGCCTGGTGGATTCCGGGCGACCTCGACACGCAAGAATACAACTATACAAAATGTAGGCTTTCCGAAATCCGTGGCTTGTGGGAGAAAGGCCACGAACACGGTGGTTGGCCCTGGACGGCGTTCTCCGAAACGGGTGTGCAGACCGCCCTTCAGATGAAGACCGATGACGGCCTCTACATCAACATCCACGAAGCCGCCACGCTCGACTTCCCGACCATGCATTTGGACCTCGACGACAAGAACATGGTGTTCCGCGCTTTCCTCTGCCCCGATGCCTCGGGCTACAAAGGTCGACTCAACGCACCCTGCCACACCCCTTGGCGCACCGTGATGGTTTGCGAAAAAGCCACCGATGTGTTGGCCTCGCGCCTCATCCTCAACCTCAACGAGCCTTGTGCCTTGGAAGACGTTTCATGGATCCATCCCGTGAAATACATGGGCGTTTGGTGGGAGATGATTTCGGGCAAAAGCAGCTGGTCGTACACGAGCGACTACGCTTCGGTGAGAATCGGTGAGACCGATTACGCCCACGCCAAGCCCACAGGCAACCATGGTGCCAACACTGAAAACGTGCGCCGCTACATCGACTTTGCCGCTGCCCACGGTTTCGATGCCCTGCTCATCGAGGGCTGGAACATCGGCTGGGAAGACTGGTACGGCAAGCAGAAGGAACTCGTTTTCGACTTCCTCACACCCTATCCCGACTTCGACTTGCCTGCGCTTAATAAATACGCCCACGAGAAAGGCATCCGCCTCATCATGCACCACGAAAGCTCCGCATCCACAGTGAATTACGAGCGCTGGATGGAGCAGGCCTACAACCTGATGAACCAATATGGCTACAATGCCGTGAAGAGCGGCTATGTGGGCACCATCATCCCTTACGCCGAAGGCCACTACAGCCAGCCCATCAATAACCATTACCATTACGCCATCACGGAGGCGGCCAAGCATAAAATCATGGTGAACGCCCACGAAGCCGTGCGACCTACGGGTTTGTGCCGCACCTGGCCCAACATGATCGGCAACGAGAGCGCGATGGGCACTGAGTTCCGCGAGCGCATCCATCCCGGCCACACCGCCATCCTGCCTTTCACGCGACTGCAAGGCGGCCCGATGGACTACACGCCTGGCATCTTCCAAACCGACATCGGGAAGATTGTGCCCTGGGGAAAGAAGATGTGGACCACCATCTGCAACCAATTGGGGCTTTACGTCACCTTCTATTCGCCCTTGCAAATGGCCGCCGACTTCCCCGAACACTACGAGCCTTTCATGGATGCCTTCCAGTTCATCAAAGACGTGGCTGTGGACTGGGACAAGAGCATTTATCTTGAGGCTGAGCCTGGAGAATACATTGTTACTGCACGTCACCCGAAACTGTCGAGCCTGAACAAAGCCGCCGAAGGTGTCGGCACTTTGAAAGACGGCAAGAAAGGTGTGGTATCGAACGCCACCAAGTTCGTCTATGCCCTTCCCGACGATGCCACAACGGAAGACCTTTGGCATTCCGAGCCGCACGATGTGTGGTATGTTGGCGGCATCACCGACGAAAACGCCCGCGAAGTCAGCGTGAAACTGGATTTCCTGAAGCCTGGCGTGAAATACGAAGCCACGATTTATTGCGATGCCAAGGATGCCAGCGGCATTCCTGACGAGCACTACAATGCCCAAGCCTACACCATCACCAAGAAGACGGTGACGAGCAAGTCGTCGCTGAAGCTGAGGATGGCCCCTTGCGGCGGATTCGCTGTGTCGCTGAGGTCGTTGTGAAACAATTAGAATATTGAAAATTAGGATTTAAGAATGAAGAAAATGACAACTTTGTTTTTCCTTTTGGTGGCATGGTTTGCCATGCCTTCGTGTGGCTCGTCGGGTGCAAAGTCGGAGGAGTCGAAAGACGGTGATGCCGTCGTTATGAACCCGATTGACACGGTTGAAGTCATTCGTCCCGACACGGCCACGTTCTATTCCGATGTCGTCGACAAGAAAAACTGTTTCATCGTCATCTCAAAGCCAGAATATCGCCTCTATGTCTGCGAGGTGGTAGGCTCCGACACGGTGAAGCGCGTGCATTACCCTGTTTGCGTGGCACTCAACAAAGGCCAAAAGCAAAAGAAAGGCGACATGAGGACTCCCGAATGTACTGTCGACAATCCTTTCACAATCACGGAGATAGTGGATGCCTCCAAGTGGGTTCACGACTTTGGCGACGGGCGCGGCTCCATCTTGTCCTACGGCAACTGGTTCATGCGCCTCAAGACGCCGGGCTTCTCGGGCATCGGCATCCATGGCAGCACCAACAACGAAAGCTCGGTGCCAGGTCGTGGCAGCGAGGGTTGCATCCGTTTGCGCAACGACGACTTGGACGACTTGAAGGAAAAATACGCTTTTGTGGGAATGCGGGTGGTGATCCTTGCCGACGAATAGGAAATCCCGACTGGAATTTCCTATTCGTTCATGGTCTCTACGGTTTGGCGCAAAGTGTCAATCATGTTGTCGAGGACGGGGAAGATGTCTTGCGGCAGGCTCCCCACGAAGTCGGAGCATGTGATTGACTTGATCAGGTTGTCGGGGACGCTAACGGCTTGCTCTTCCATCAGTTTACCTTTCTTGGTCAAGGTGACGATGACCTTCCGGCCATCGGTCTTGTCTTTTTTGCGTTTGATGAGGCCGTCGGTTTCCATGCGTTTCAGCAACGGTGTAATGGTGTTCGTGTTGAGCAACAGACGCTTGGCAATGTCATTCACAGGTTGGTGGTCGGCTTCCCAAAGCACCATCAGCACGAGGTACTGCGGATAGGTGATGCCGAGGCTCTTCAATAGCGGATAATAGATCTGCGTGAGGAGCCTCGACACGGTGTAGAACCTGAAACAGAGTTGGTTTTCGAGTTTCAGCTGGGGGTACATAACTGTTCTTATTTGAGCATGGCAGCCACTTCGGCATCCAATTCCTCGGGCGTGGTGGTCGGAGCGAAACGCTTGATGACGCTGCCGTCTTTCGAGATGAGGAACTTGGTGAAGTTCCAGCGCACGCCACCCTCTTCGCGGCCATCGGCCTTGCTGAGGCTGTCGACCATCTTCATCGTGGCCTTGTCCTTCAGGCCGTGCACCTCTTCGTTGGGCACTTGCGTGGTGAGGTACTTGTAAATCGGGTGGGCGTTCTCGCCAAACACGTCGATCTTCTTCATCAGCGGGAAGGTGACGCCATGGTTGAGGCGGCAGAACTCGGCAATCTCTTCGTCGGTGCCAGGCTCCTGGTGCTTGAACTGGTCGCAGGGGAAGCCGAGGATGACGAAACCTTGGTCTTGGTACTTCTTGTAGAGTGCCTCCAGACCGTCGTACTGGGGAGTGAAACCGCACTTCGAGGCGGTGTTGACAATCATTAGGACCTTGCCCTTGTATTGGGCCATGTCCACTTCTTCGCCCTTGTTGTTGAGGGCCTTAAAGTCATAAATCGTAGCCATTTCTTTAGTGTTTTGAGCGCATGCCGTCATCATCAATACGAGTCCGACGACCATGATAATGATACTTTTTTTCATTTATTTTACATTTGTTTGATGAGCCAGTTTTGGTAGCCGATCTTCTCGATGAGGTCGAGTTGCTGGGCGCTCCAATACATGTCCTCCTCTTCATCCTTCAGGTATTCCTTCATGATGTCGAAGGTGGTGACGTCTTCGCAGAGGTCGTTCATGCACTTGCGGAGCAGTTCGATGCCGTCGATGGAGACTTGCAGGTCGCACTTGATGTACTCGCAAGGATCCTTGAAGAGTTTGCCTTCAGGGCGCATTTCGTGCTTCAGTTCGCCGCCGAGGTCGAGGATGCGACCGATGAACTTGTCGACCCAGCCCATTTCCTCGTCGTGATGACCCATGTACTTCTCGCCGAGTTTCTCAAAGCCTTGGTCAGCGAAGATCTTGCCTTGAAGTTTGTGGTCGAAAGCCTGGTTTGAAAGGTTGGTTACGAAAAATTGTAACGCATTGATTGACTTTTGATTATCCATTTTCTTGATTTTTTAAGTTGCTGATTATTAGGTTTGTTTGTTGTCTGATTTATGTCGTTTGCGATGCAAATATACGACAATTTTTTATATCGCGTGCGATATTTTTTGAAATTTTTCCGAAAAAAAATCGATTTTCCTGTTTTTGGGGGACTATTTCAGCTCCCAGGCTTCCTCCAAGTCGATGTCCCATCCGGCCCTGATTTCGAGCACGTCTTTGTAATCAAGGATGGTTTCGGGAAGCACGTGGCGGTGGTAGTTGCCCGTGCTCCACTTGCCGTTGCCGTCGGCATCGAGGATGGCGCGGAGCTTGTATTTGGCAGGCATGAGGTATTCGAACATCACTTCTTGTCGTTTCGTAATTGCTTCTTGTTTAAGCACTTTCCCGCTTTCGTCGGTGAGTTGCACGACGACCTGCTTCATGCCCCCGGGTGGCACTACGGTGATGTAGATGTTGCCATACTCATCATCTTTGAGCGCGTGGAAATCGACTTTGATGCGGTCGTTGGTGCGGCCACGGATGCCCCAAAACACCGAGTCGGGAACCTCGAAGCTGTAGCTCGAATCGACTGAGAAGGGTGTGGCGAGGCGGTATTTCAGCCCGTCGTCGTCGGCCTTCTCGAAAGCGAGGCGGTCATAATATAATAAGGTGTCGCATTTGAAGATGGCCGAGTCGCGCATCGCGTAGCTTACGATGGGTTCGGAGAATTTCAAAACCAAGTCGCGCCCCTGGATCAATGCACCTTTGCCCAACAAATTGTTCGTGACCTTCAGTCGTTCAGCCTCGCGTTTGCGTCTTCTGCTTCCTCCTAGCTCCTTGAATTTCAGGCTGTAGCGTGTGGAATCATTAATTAAGGTGTCGTATTTCACCTGCACCCAAAGGCTGTCTTTCACGTTGGGCGAAAAATACCACGAAACGGTGTCATAATCCGGTGAATGAAGTGTCACCAAATTGAACGTGTCGGGCAGCATCTCGGGGGTCATGACGACGGCGTCTTTGGCGGGATGGCGGAACACGAAACGCAGCAAGCCCTCTTCGACGAGTTTCTTTTCCAAAAGCATTTGCGTGGAGTCGACCTCGGTGAACATATACAGCGTTAGGCTGAGTGCTTTTTGGTCGAACATTGTCGTCGCCTTCGTCTCGAAGGCGATGGAATCCATCAGGTTCGCAGTTGTGTCGACAGCAATCGAATCCACCGGGTTCGCAGTCGTCTCGACTGCGACCGAATCCACTTTCATCGTAGTGCTATCCGTCGCAACCGTATCCATCGTCTTCGGCATCGGCGTTTGCGGATACGAAGCCGGCACAAGTGTGTCCAAAAACGCCACTTCTTCGTTAGGTTGGTCGAAATAGAGGTTGGAGTTGACGTCCTTGAGGGCGAAAACCAAATACTTTTTGTCGGCCAGGCCGTTGAGGCTGAAGTTACCTTCCTTGTCGGTCTTGGTGATGTAGTTGGGCACGGTACTCAGCGGCAGCGAGTCCAGGTTTTCGCGGTCGGCGGCATAGAGCGAGACGTAAGCGTCTTCGACGGGTTTCTTGTCCTCGGCGTTGAGCACTTTTCCGGCGATGCGAAGCGTGTCGATGTGGTCGCCAGTCGAGAAGCTGAAGACGTAATCCTTGAACGGGTTGCCCTCGTGCAGGTCTTTGATGGCCGAACCGAAATTGATGGTGTAGGTCGTGTTGGCTTCCAAGGTCTCCTTGAACTTCACGACCACGGTCTTGTTTTTCAGTTTGATGTCGGGTTTTTCGGTCAACGGCGGCGAAATCAGCACGTTTTGGTTGGCGTTCTCCAAAGTGATATACTCGTCGAAGGTGATTTCGATTTTTTTCCCGATGAAGTTGGTGCTGTTGTTTTCGGGCACAGCTTGCACGACCACAGGCGGTGCGGTGTCCTTCGGTCCGCCCGTAGGGGCCACCGCATTGGCGCAACGCTGGGCAAGGAAAGCCGTGAGCAGCATTCCAAGGCAAAGAAGTGGATATTTCAGTTTGCGAATCACGGGGCAAAGATAGTAATTTGTTGCATTGTTTAATTGTTGGTTTGATTGTTGAAATGAAATTCCCAAGATTTTCAATTATTTTTTCCCAAGATTTTCAATTTTTAATCCGAAAGCAAAAAACTTTCCTTTTTGTACGAAAGGATTTCCTATCTTTGCAAGTTTGAAATGCAAAGCATTCAACGAAGTTAAATCTTAAATTTGAAATTTTAAATCATTAAATCCGAAAAATATGTACAGAACACATACTTGTGGCGAACTTCGCCTTGCCGACGCCGGCAAGGAAGTGACATTGGCTGGTTGGGTGCAGCGCACCCGCGACAAAGGCTCCCTCGTTTGGATTGACCTCCGCGACCGTTACGGTATCACCCAACTCTTCTTGGACGGCAGCAGCGACCCGAAACTCATCGAACAGGCCCGCACTTTCGGGCGCGAATACGTGATTCAGGCCAAAGGCACCGTCATCGAGCGCGAATCGAAGAACCCAAACATGCCGACGGGCGAAATTGAACTGAAAGTCAGCGAGTTCAAGCTGCTCAACGCCAGCAAGACCCCGCCCTTCACCATAGAAGACGTGAGCGACGGTGGCGACGACCTCCGCATGAAATACCGCTATTTGGACATCCGTCGCAACCCCGTGCGCCAGAACCTTGAGCTGCGCCACCGCATGGCCATGCTCGTGCGCAACTATTTGAGCAACTTAAACTTCCTCGAAATCGAGACCCCGATGCTCATCAAGAGCACGCCCGAAGGCGCCCGCGACTTCGTGGTGCCAAGCCGCATGAACCCTGGTGAGTTCTACGCCCTGCCGCAAAGCCCGCAACAATACAAGCAGCTGCTGATGGTGGCCGGCATGGACCGCTATTTCCAAATCGTGCGTTGCTTCCGCGATGAGGACCTCCGCGCCGACCGTCAGCCTGAGTTCACGCAAATCGACTGCGAGATGTCGTTTGTGGAGCAGGAGGATGTGCTCAACACCTTTGAGGGCTTGGCCAAACACCTTTTCAAGGAGATGAAAGGCCTTGAGTTTGGCCAGTTCCCGCGCATGACGTGGCACGATGCCATGAAATACTACGGCTCCGACAAGCCCGACATTCGCTTCGGGATGAAGTTCGTGGAACTCAACGACGTGGCCAAAGGCAAGGGCTTCGGCCTGTTCGACAATGCTGACCTCGTGGTTGGTATTTGCGCCGAAGGTTGTGCCG
>OCTW013399873.1_pt1 | contig 88969 bp, 82 predicted proteins | sample 1539671 | NCBI WGS metagenome assembly OCTW01 (sample SAMN02144230, study PRJEB22623) | gut metagenome | biome: sheep rumen | host: Ovis aries | place: New Zealand | reverse complement strand
TTTATGTTATACCATGCGTATATAAATATTTCAAGTGTATTGGCTATCCGTATGGCGGCTAACTCATGACTAAAGTCACGAGCGTGCGCCGCTTTGGAGAACTATAATTTTCTGTCAATTGAATCCCTGCCACTGGTCTAAGAGCTGATAGAGTTTTAAGAATGGATCCTTTCTATCCTTATAATCATCTCCAATATTCTTCAGAGTCTCTCCGTCTCCAACGGACCACTTCTCTAAGTCCTTCCCCTTCCACTTATCATAGATTGTTCCAGACATCTTACCATTTGGATCACCTGTTCGGATGAAGTTCAAAGCATAGCTATGGAATACTTCACTGGCCTGTAGATCCGAATCATCATAGAGATTGGCACCAGCTTCCTTCCCTGTAGGGATATTACCGTAGAGATAGACCTCCTCTCCGCTATGCCAGGTACTCAGTCGTCCATTCTCCTTACTAAAATAGTACTCATAGACAGGTTCCTGATTCGCTCTGGCAAGTCTGGTCCATGCAGAGTGGCTGTAGCTAAAATAGTATGCAGTGAAGAGATCTGTATAGTTCTGATTAGCCTCTTCATCCGTCTTACTTGGATAGAGATCAATTACCCTCTCTACCAATTCATCCGTACTTAGACTTCCATTACCAGTCTGACTTGATCCTCCTTCCCAGGAGAACATACCAGATACAGCCTTTTTATAGTCCTTCTTCTTTGTGCTTTGTAGAACCAAGAAGGCGCCAGCCTCATTGGCATTGTAACCATTTAGGATAGCTTCTTCGTTATGGATTCCCTTTTGATAGGATTCATATGGGGTCTCCGTAAGTGCGTATCCATCCACTGTCATATGATGATTGCGGTCTGCCATACCAACCAATTCGCCGGCTGATAAGCTTCGCATTTTTTTCAAGGCTTCCTTCTTCTCTGCCTTACTATTTCCAATAGTGATACCTAATTCCTTCTTGGTTTCATCTCCAGTTTTTAGAGCCTCGTCCATGCTACGGAAGGAATGTGGTGGAACCACACTCTCCACTGAGGAACTCTCTGCGATGACTCTCTGGAAGGTTCCCTTGGCTAGAGGAGAGGTGCACAGCGCTCCTACTGCAGCAGCGCCAGCAGACTCACCTGCCAGGGTCACATTCTTAGGATCACCACCGAAGGATGCGATATTCTCCTGTACCCACTGCAGTGCCTTTACCTGGTCTAAGAGACCATAGTTTCCAGTGCTTCCATTATTAGACTCATCCTGCAATGCCTCATCTGCATAGTAACCAAAGACACCAAGGCGATATGCGAAATTCACCACAACCACACCATCTCTTGCGAAGGTCTCACCATTGTAGTCATCATACCAGGACTGACCTGTCTGCAGGGATCCACCATGGATATAGACCAGAACAGGACAATTGCTCACATCTCCCTCTGGCTTCCACACATTCACATAGAGGGAATCCTCACTCATCATGGTGCGATAATTATCATCTAGGGAGATTGTATAGTCATGATAGCCAATAATCTGCGCTAGAGAGTTATAGATCTGTGGGTTAGCTGGCTGCATGGACATTGGTTTAAATTTGTCACAAGTCAATACACCCTTCCAAGGACTAGGATCCTGTGGCTCCTTCCAGCGGAGGTCTCCCACTGGAGCAGCGGCATAGGGGATTCCTGCATAGACTTCCACCTTACCATCCTTGGTCTGGACACCCTGGACCTTACCATCTGCCAGCTCAATCACCTCAGACTTCTTTGGATTCTTAGCCTTCACTGCTGGCACCAGCTTGTATGGTCCTACAGTCAGTGGAATCAGTGCCCCTAGTACCACTAAGAGGCCAGTCCAGGATAGGATCCGAAGGTACCAGGGCGCCTTCACTTCCTTTTTCTTATTTCGGATCTTCCTCTTATATAAGATTCCAAATCCAATCAGAACCACCGCTGCCAAGCCCCAACCCAGCAGAGTGTTCTTATTAAGTTCTAGTATTGCAGCTTCGATGATTCCTAGGAGAATCAGGACAATGTAAACCGCCATGTCACTTTCCCTTTCTTTACCGGCTCTTTCCTTCCATCGTAAGTAATAAAAAATCATAATCTACACATTCATTCCGCTTTCTATCATAATATATCAATCCTATAAAATTCCACGAGACTTTTTCTTAAATCTTTGTAAATTCCCCCTTTCGCCGCGGCTTTTAAGTGCCAATCAGGGAAAACTATGCTATTGTATTGAGTTGTAAATCACTAACAAAAGTAAAAGGAAATTATGAATACTTCAAAGCAAAAGAAATACTTATTTTTTGACATTGACGGAACTCTGGCTGCTGGAGGCTATGAGAATGCCTACATCCCGGACTCCACAAAACTAGCCCTAGAGAAGCTTCGCTCTGCAGGACACTTTCTCTGCATTGCAACAGGACGTTCCCAGTCTATGGCTGTGGATTATATGCATGAATTAGGCTTTCACAATATGGTATCTGACGGTGGATATGGCGTCACCATCCAGGATGAGTTATTAGGCATAGAACCCCTTCCAAAAGAGGACATCGTTGCCCTGATAGATGAGTGTAAGGAAAAGGGCATCCCTTGGGGAATCTCCTTCGAAAATACACCAATACGTTATGTCCCGGATAATTCCTTTATGGAAGCCACCAGCGATGACTATATGGAGACCACTGTTATCCCAGGCCTGGATCCTCGAAATTATCCAGAGATCTATAAGGCCTTTATCGCAGGAGAGTATCCTCTGGAGGAGGAATTAACCGCTCTTAAGAAGCTGCCTTATGTCCGTTGGCACAAGGAATACTTCTTCGTGGAACCATCGGATAAGGCCTATGGCATTAAGAAAATCATGGATCACTTCCATGCAGACTATAGGGATGCAGTGGTCTTTGGTGATGCCATGAATGATATTAGTATGTTCCAGGATTCATGGACCAAGGTTGCCATGGGCAATGCCATTCCAGAATTAAAAGAACTCGCAGATTATGTCACAACAGACGTTGCAGATGATGGCATCTATAATGCTTGTGAGCACTTAGGATTGTTTTAAGGGAGACCTATATGGGAGAGATGAAAAATACTGGAAAGTATTCCAGTGAATCCTTTCAGCAAAAGGAAATGAAGAAATTAAAGAAGATGGAGAGCCGGAAATACACCCAGATCTCCTTCTATGTAATAGTTACCGTTGTACTGATCTATTTGATTCTTAAGTTTTTATCCAATATTGGAACCATTGGTTCAGCCATCACCGTTACATTAAGCTGGCTGAATGTGCTTCTCAAGCCATTGATTATTGGTTTTGCCTTTGCATATCTCCTCTATCCCTTGGATGATTTCCTGCAAAAGCAGCTGAATCGTATTCCACTACTTAGAAAAAGCGGCAAGTCCCATCGTGGACTAGCCGTTGCAATTACCGCTATTCTATTGATTACAGGTTTGGGAGCTATGCTATCCGTTCTCACATCTGCAATCACCAGGGACCTCACCCTCTTCCATGTATCGGACACTTCCTCCATTATTACTAGCATGAAGGATTCTTTAGATAGTTTCTATGCCAATGCGAAGAACCTATTAAATGAGATGAATATGTCTGAGGAATCCCTGACCCAGTATATTAAGCCAATACAGGACGCACTGCTCTCCTTCTCCAAAAACATGGTGCTTCGCCTTAGCTCAGTCCTAACCAATCTGCCTGGCATCATGTCCACACTACTATTTTCCATTATCTTCACCATCTACTTCCAGTTAGATGGCGAGGGGCTGAAGCACTATTGGGGACATGTTCTAAAGTCCGTACTACCTAAGAAGGCTATTGGTCATGTTCGTACCTTCGTCCATGATGCAGATACTGTATTTGCTGGCTATATACGCGGACAGTTCTTAGATGCTTTGGTGTGTGGAACCATTATCTCCATCACCTTAACCATCATCGATGTCCGCTATGCTCTCCTCATTGGTATCCTGACAGGTCTTGGTAATTTGATTCCATATGTAGGACCCTTCATGGCCTATACCTCTACCACCTTTGTATGTCTCATGAATTGGGATCCGAAAAAGTGGCTCCTTGCCATGATCCTAATCTTCATTATTACAACCATCGATGGTAATGTGCTGAATCCCAAGTTCCTAAGCCATACCATTTCCATCCACCCACTGCTTGTCATTGCATCCTTAATTATCGGTGGTAAGATAGGTGGTCTCTTAGGTATGCTTCTGGCTGTTCCATGTGGTGCCTTAGCGAAGATCTACTTTGAGAAGGGCATCCACTATATCCGAGACAAGCGGGATATGGACGAGGAGTCCACTGCATCTTCTGAATCCTCTAGTTCTAGACCAGAATGAATGGTAAAAAGACTACTGAAATCAATGTCAAGCTGTACTCTTATAATCTTCTTCATCTGCTACCTCGATTCGAAATAAGGTTAATATGTAGCACATCCACGCTATGCCTGCATGAAATATACACCTGTGCCAGAAAAAAATTAAAAAAAAGTTAAAAAAGGTTTGACATCACTATAAGGGTTTGGTATTATAACAAAGTCGCGGGTGAGTGACAGATAATCAAGCGCAGAGATGCGAGATTTGCGGAAGTGTCGGAATTGGCAGACGAGCAAGACTAAGGATCTTGTGGCAGTAATGTCGTGTGGGTTCAAGTCCCATCTTCCGCACTCTGCAGAAGTGGCGGAATTGGCAGACGCGCAGGCTTCAGGTGCCTGTGGCAGCAATGTCGTGTGGGTTCAAGTCCCATCTTCTGCACGACGCTTAGGTAGCACATACAATGTATGTGCTATTTTTTATGCTCTTTTCTAATGAAAAAAACCGGTACCTAGCAGTTCTCTTCTAGATACCGGGTCTCCTGTATTCCTGTATGATTCCTTTTCTCTAAATCAGCCATATGTGATCTGCTATACTGCACAATTAAACGTACTATTTCACATACTTCTCTTCGAAGTCTTCCTTGGTAATTGGCTTATCATAGAGATAGCCCTGCACCATATCAATATGCATATCCTTCAATGCATCAGACTGGTGCTTGGTTTCTACACCCTCTACCACAACCTCTGCATGCATCACTTCAGCCAGCTTAGATACTGTCTTCACGAAGGCATCTGAATAGCGATCCTCACCAACATTATCAATAAAACTCTTATCGATTTTAATCACATCCAGAGGTAATCTCTTGAGACAGTTCAGTGAGGAATAGCCTGTGCCGAAGTCATCGAGAGCAACCTTCACTCCCAATTCCTTCAGTTTCTTTAAGAGATTGGATACAGACTCTACATCATGGATTGCCAGACCCTCTGTAACCTCTAGGGTAAGGTTCTCTGGATTCAGACCCGTCTCATCCAAAGCTCCCTTCACTGTCTCTACAATGTCCTCTCGAATCAGCTGAACCAGAGACAGATTTACATTTACGGTATACTCTGGATGACCGAAGTCATTCCAGTGACGACAACGACGACACGCTTCGTAGAGCACATGCTTTCCAATCGGGACAATCAGTCCTAAGTATTCTGCCAATGGGACGAAATCCAATGGTTGTACGAAGCCGAGCTCCTTAGAGTTCCAGCGTACCAGTGCCTCTGCACCACATACTGGATGCTCTGGCTTGGATACATCCACCAGAGGCTGATAGTAGACCTCAAATTCCTTACAGCCATCCTCTACCGCTTGGCGCATTGCCTTTTCCATATCTAGGCGACGTGCAATATTCTTCGCATCATCGTCGATATAATATACGATCTTACTCTTGCCCTGGCGCTTGGCCTGATGCAGAGCGATATCCGCATGACGGAACAGGGAGGAGAGATCTCTACCATCCCTTGGATAGTAGGCGATACCGATACTGCAGGTGCAGTAGTACTGCTTCTCATTCAGATTCCAAGGATTCTGGAATACATCGATGACACGCTGTGCGATAGCTTCTGGAGTCACCGAATGCTCAGCGGGAACCAGGATGCCAAACTCGTCACCTCCGAGTCGGTATACATTTGCTTCCAAACCAGCTGCACGAACCAGAGCCTCTGCAACTCTCTGAAGTAAGAGATCTCCTGTCTCGTGTCCAAGGGAATCATTGATATTCTTAAAGTCATCTAGATCGATATAGATACTAGCCCCTGCTGTCTGGTTATCCGGTAGTTTCTCCGCCTTACGGAGTTCCTTCGCGATATCCTCTTCGCAGCCACGACGATTGCGAAGTCCAGTCATAGGATCGGTATATGCCTGGCGCTCGATTCTCGCCTGGTACTCCTTCATCTTTGTGATGTCATATACGGTCACCAGACGGGCCTTATCGCCATTCACCCAGGTGATCTCTGTCATAGTTAGTTCAAACCACAGATCCCCTTCTATGGCATGGAATTGGGTGCTATTGCCGATCTCCTCAATAGGGAGAAATGCAATTCGTTCTAGCGCATCCTGATCCGTTTTATCTGGAATGGCCTGACGGATCGTTTCATTGGTAAAAAGAACCTGATGATTCTCTACATCCACCACTGCTACGCCACAGCCTGTGTGCTGCAGGATCGCATCCAGAGTCACATAGGAGGAGGTAAGGGAGTTTCTAGTGATACGCTTGGACAGAATAGTCTGGAAAATCTTACGGATATCATTCAGAAACTTCAGTTCCTCCTGCTCCCAGCAATGCTCTCTACTGGTACCAAACTGGAGATACATCCGCAGTTCCTCATTGATACGAACCGGGTAGAACACAACAGCCTGGAAGTCGCAAAGATCCATATACTGCTGGAACTCCTCTGGGATCTCAGAGTCCGAAGAGATGGTATAGGGACGTCCATTAAAGAAGGGATAGCCCAGACGCTCTCTCGATACGAAGCGTAGCTTACATCCTTCAGATTCAGCGAATTCCGCGATCATCTCCACAGAGTTCTTCGTCCCATCTAAACGGAGAAGCGCACTCTCCGTTAGTTTCAGATGACGAGAACTAATCTCTAAGATTCGATTCGCAATCTGGTCGAATTCTCCCTCAGACTCCATGAGACTAAGGACACTGGTCATGGTCTCATTACGTTCTAAGAGTCTCCGATTACGAGTGCTCTCCTCTTCAATATCCTCTAGTCGGCCCTGGATATCCTGATTCTCCTTACGGATTTCATCATGATAGTCCCGGATATGGAGAACCAGCCTGAGATTACTCTCCATGGCCTTCTTATTCGTGAGACGAAGTCCCTCTGGGAAATGTAGACCATCCCCAGCCTGTGCCTTTTCTAATTCACTTGCCTTCTCACCGCTAATACCTAAGAGAACCAATACCGATTGAATCACATGATGAGAATTACGTATCACCACACCTGTCATCATGGCAGGATATGGGACGTCTCCCTCAATCACTTCCTCCAAATCCGTATCTAAGAAATGGTCTAAAAATCGTAATACCTTCTCCTCTGGAAAGTGCTGATCCAGATAGACCCGCTCTCCTTCACTAATCTGATTGGATAAATCAAACACCCTTACAAAAGCCTGATTCTCCCGAGTGTATTGGCGGATATAAAACCCTCCCGCACTGGCCACATCTGACATGAGCTGCAGATTCTTAGATACCAGATTCGATTCTCTACTTACCCCAACACGTTTCATTCTGTAACTACTTTCTTCTCAATGATGTAAATATTCTGATGCTTTCTTAATTCAATGGTTCGGACAAGCTTAAGTCCCTTATGGAGACGAATCTGCTTCTTCACCTGATTTTCCTCGCTGGATACCAAAAACAGCATGGCATTTGGACAAGTGATCTCCATACTCTTATCAAAGAAGCTTCGATAGAACCCGTCTCTCTCCTTTGGCGACTTACCATAGAGGTCAGGGAATTCTGTAATCACCTCATCAAATAAGTATTCATGGGTGAAGTCAAAATAATCACGATTGATATAGTGGACAATCATGCCCGCATTCTTTGTATTTTCTCTCGCACCGATAATGGCATGTTCATAGATATCTGTGCCGTAGATCTCTCGAGCTGGAACAGCCTTATGACGCTCAATAAGAAGGGTACCAACCCCACAGAAAGGATCAATGATCTGCACACCCTCTCCTAAGTATGGACGGATCAGCTCTACTACCTCTGCTGCCCTTACAGGCATCATGGATGTGGCTTCTACCTTGCTTCGATAGTCGAAGCGATGATCTAAGCTCTCATCCAGGCGAAGATATGGCGCGAATCCACCACTCTTACGAGCCACCAGAATCAGTGTAATCTCATAATTGCTTGGCAGGTTTCGAAGACGCCCCTTAGAGGCCTCCTCTAACTCAAATCCCTTCTTACGTAAGAAGGCACCCAACTGATTCTCCTTTTTCGGGCTATGGATCTCTAAGCGGAAGCTATAGCTATCTGTTCCATCTCCACTCAGGAGCTCATCTAGCATTGGTAAGAGGCGAGATCCTGTAGCTAATTCCGCCAGATTCTTCTCATCTAATACCAGTCCCTTTTTCACGGGAATCAGGAACCAAGCCTCCTTATAGGTACGAATCTTAGACAGGATCCGGTCGTCCTCGAGACGAGTTCGAACGCCGCCTCCTACAACCCTTGCATCCCCGCCAAGTTCTGCTGCGATACTCTCACGAACAGGTGCATCAGAAAGGAGTAGCATTTCATATGGTTTCTTAAAATGTTCAAAGCTATGCTTCCCAGCCAGGCTACCACCTGATAAGATACTCTCTAACTCTCTTCTCTCCTCACGGATATGCTTCTTTTCCGTCTCATCCCAATCTGTTTCATTGATGAATGTAAGGCGATTGGTAAACTGGGTCATATAGGGCTCACAATCGCAGTAGCTTAAGGCTAAAAGGTATGCCCCTCTTACGAACAGAGTCTCCTCTTTCATATAGGCATCAAATAAAGGCTGCGTCACCATATGGCGTCCAGAAGAATCCGTGTTATATAAAATATCTGACAAGAGACTTGCTGCATTCTTTCTGGTTTTTGCATCGGAATCTGCTAAGAAAGGAACGATATCCATAATATGGTTTGCAACTATCCTACTTGCCTCCACTGGATTCTCACGAATCATCTTGCGCAGTTCACTTAGATCCCCACGATGCTGACCTTCTTCTAATAAGTGCTGTAACAGTTCTTCTATTCTCTTATCCATGTAATCTCCAACTATTTTGATAAATAGAATGGGCAAATCTACAGAATTACCCATATTTCCTCTACAAATCATACCATACTCACGCTAATATTAGAATCTTAGGAGACCGAGTTTATTTATTGTGAAATTGCACAATTTTTACTGCTATTCTTTGTAAGTTTTGTTGTTTAACCCCATTGTTGATTTTTTTTAAATTGCTATAATAATACGTGACTTAAGAAATACACCCCCAAGAAGTATTCTTAATGTCACTTCCCCTTTATATATTTTTTAACCCCCTTTCAGCAGCAGTTCATCCCCCCAATTTCGAACTGCTGCTAATCTTTTGTCTTTTTCTATTTCTTCTTTATCTTTTTATTTTTATTTAATTTGTGCCTCACTCCTTTCTCAGTTTATACTATATATGGAAGGGTTATGATTTCTGGATTCATATGAAACCATATAGTATTTGAAGGGAGCATGAATATGCACGTATTTCAGCCATATCCAATCGAGTCAATCGAAATAGATCCATTTACAAAACTTGATAAAGAATGGGCAGAGGTTGTTACCAAAAACGGTAAGGGCGCCAATGCCATGACTGTAAGCTGGGGTGGCTTTGGAACCATGTTTAATAAGCCAGTGGCAACACTCTACGTTCGAGAGTCTCGTTATACCAGAGAATTATTAGATCAGGATGGTCACTTCTCTCTTTGCTTCTTAGATGAGAAGTATAAGAAGGAGATGGGATTCCTAGGCAATGTATCCGGCAGAGATGAGAATAAGATTGCCGAGGCACGTCTCCATGTAGGTCTCTTTGATGATGTTCCTTATATCGACGAAGCCAACTTAGTCATCGTATGTAAGACCATCGCTAAGACTCCGCTTCCTGTTGAGGATGTCATCGATAAGGACTATGCAGAGAAGTTCTATCCAACAGGTGATTTCCATAACATCTATATCTGTGAGATTGAGAAAATCTACGCTAGATAATTCCAAAAATAGTAAAAAAACGGGAGTCCGCTATTTATGCGGGCTCCCGTAGTTTTTCTGTATAGAAACTGTATATGTCAAGCAGCATGAAACTATTGAAAATGGGAAATTAGGAAATCACATTTACTTATCGCTACTCTCTATTTTCTCTAACAAATCGTTATGTGCTTCAAATGCATATTTTTGGATTTTTTGATCCTTCAATTTATCTTCATTTCCTAATTCTATTAAGAAAGCGCTATAATAAACACATTGCAGAAATTCTTCGTCCTCAGGATCGACATCGTTACTTTTTTCCATTAAGAATCCAATGGCTTCATCAATCTTTTCATTCAATTTAGAATTCTCAATTTTTTTGCCGCCTCTGTTCCTTGTTCTTCTTTTTGATATAATTGGTATTCAAACTCTTGGCCTTTCAACGGATCCACCGTCTCATCCACATGGTCTATTCCGAATGCCCATGCACCAAAACAAAAATAAGCCAAAAAAACTATTGATGAAATAATAATATATAGTCGCCTCATTTTTCCATTACCTCAACAATCTTACCTTCTGACAGTCGAAGAATCACATCACAAACAGCCTCCAAATCTTCCTTATGATGAGTAGCCATAATGGTTGTAGCGCCTCGCTTTTTTTCATCAGTAATAATCTGATGAATTAAAGTTACACCATCAACATCTAAGGCATTTGTCGGTTCATCTAATAATAACAATTCTTGCTTTTCAAATATAGCCTGCGCAATGTTTAGTCTTTGTTTCATGCCCAAAGAATACTTTTTCACTTTCTGGGATGATTGATAGTCTAATCCCACTCTTTCTAAAGCATTCTTAATATCATCTTCTGTCGCAATGTTCCTTATTTTTGATAACATTTGAAGATTATTTCTAGCAGAATACTCCGGCAGCATTTCCATATGTTCAATTACAACGCCGGTATTAGGCGGAAATGAAATGTCTTTGTGTAAAATCTTATTATTTATTATTATCATCCCATCATTAATTTTGATGAAGCCTGCCATAGCTCTCAATAACATGGTTTTTCCAGATCCATTATGTCCACACAAACCATAAATTTTTCCACTCTCAAAGGTATAAGAAATATCATTTAATACAGTTTTTTTATTTATTATCTTTGTAACATTGTTTAATTCTATCCTCATAAAATGCTCCTAAATAATATCCATTCTTTTATATTTTATAATCGATACAATATTTATAATAATGGATATAATTATTACATATCCAAAAATATAAAAATAATTAATATTTCCGTCCATGATAGCATTTCTATTTGAAAACATCAGATTAGGAAATAGTATATAAAGCATATACTTTAGCCTATGTTTAAGAAGAAAATTTCCCACTAAAATACTAACCAAACAAAATATATTAATTATTACTAAAGCTATATCTGCATTCGCAAACAATTCTACCAGCATTTGAAAAGATAAGAGCATGATCAAAAATACATAATAACAAATAATCGTTCCTAAATATTTCCAAACTATACTTACGCTATATTGAGTATTGCAATCGAACAAAACATATATCCCAATTTGAAAAAGAGCAATACATCCAATTGCACACATTAATCGGACTTTGTTTCTAATCCATATTCTTATTCGTGAATAGGATCTTATAATTTTCATATAAGAGTCTCTTACTATATTATTTCTTACATACCCATAACAAATAAACGAATACAATGGAATAGGAAAAAAAGCAAGCATTACCTGTACCAGATTAGTTCTTACATCATCACTATACGCAATATTATTGATATAGGGAAAACATTCTTGAGCCCCATAAAACATATACAGTATATACTGTACCGTTATTGCCAAGAACGACAAAAATAATACCATACTATTTTTTGCCATATATGTCCTTCTCCTTGAAAACTTGTTCCCCACCAAAAAACAAGAATACACTCAAAATCACATTTTTAGTAAACGATTGAACAATATATCCTTCACTCACATTGCCACAAATATAATCGAATGCTAACATCATGTTCTCAACAGGCAATATATGTCCCCAATTTTGATACTGCAACAAAATCACCTGAATAAAATTAAGTACGCAAATTATTATTATTGCTGACCACTCACGGTTGCAAATATCAATTAACGCAACCAAAAACAAAGTAATTTCAATATACATAAATGCAGAAAATACCGTTTGTATTATTGTATAATCCAAAAACTGCACATCCCGCATGACTGATATATCATAATTATTATATAAAAAAAAAAGTATTAATAATCTGCCTTATAAGTACACCACCAATTGCTATAATAAGTACATCTGATACCCTTTTTTTATAATATTTATTCCTTGTATGATATCTAATAATTATATTTTCTTTGCTATCTTTTATTACATAATAAACAGACAACATCATTATCAATCCATAAAGAACAACACTTGCACGAACGCCATTATATCCATTTATAGAACTCAAATGATTAGACAATATATCTTGTTCCGACATTACATTCTTGTGTCTCATATTTAGCAACGGCATATTGGAAAATATCCAGTTTATTGAACAAATTATAATTAAAAGGATATTTACCCTTATTATTTTAAACTTCCACAAAGATTTTCTCTCCCATCCAAAAGAACATAATTATCATCAAGTACACTCCCAAACTCCAGAGAAATAATGGAACTATCACCGCAAAGCCATATTCTATAAATGGTTGAAACAATAGCAAGATTGAATTTTTAAACATTATCTGTATAAACCACACCACAAAATTTATTCCATATATTACTCTACGATCATATATGACAAAAGACATTACTGTTGCAGAGATTCCAATTATCCCTGCATAAAGTGCGGTAAAAAGAGCATATATAATATTTGTAATCATTGGATGCTCATAGCTTATTTTAAATAACAAAGTATCAGGCATTGTATCCTTATTAAAAAACAAAGGATGATTTCCATAAATTGTAGCAGTCCCCCCTCTGCATACAATCATTACAAAAACCATATTTAATAATAATCCTAATAACACAATGAAAAAAGGAACCAGAAAACCTTCGCAAATCCTCATAACTGAATACTTTTCTTTACCTATACGAGACATTATGATATTTTTATTACCAGTAGTATAATCTTCCACGCATGTTTCTATTGTTAAAATCAAAATATAAATTGGTAATATCCAAAAATAAATACTGTGAAATATATGCCCTCTTGCATAACATGACAAAAAAGTAGCATACAATGGATATGGTAATTCAACACCAAATGCATTCTTTTCGTATATATACTGTATAACTTCTATAGACGGAAGTAAGAGTAAAAAAAGAATAATCAGAATCTTTCTTTTGTCTCCCAACAACCTTTGTAAGTTATATCCATACATTACAATCACCATCCTACACTCTAAATTTTTTACATAAGCATACCAAGCAAAGCACAACCGCAATGCTTGGCATACTTATCAGTTGCAGCCTAAATGCAAAACCACATATTAATAGGTCTCTTCATCCCAATAACCCGATACTGTATACGATATACTCTCGGTAATAAGACGGGCGGTTTTTTCTACCATTTTCCCCTTCCTCCTTCAACAGCTACAATATAGCATGGAATCAAATTGCATGAAAGATGCTTTGCAGAAAACGGACATTTCATTGCAGAAAACGGACATTCATATGCAATAAAGAGATTAAAATCAGTTGTAATAAGAATTGAAAAAAATAAAAGCACTAATTTTGATAGACGAAATGTAGACGTAAAAAACGGGAGTCCGCTATTTATGCGGGCACCCGTAGTTTTTCTGCTACTCCATCTCCGTAAGGAGACCTATAGATGTATTATTTTTGATTATAAATATTAACATTTTTTGTTAATATTTCCTCTAAATTGCTCTGTATTTATTAGTTTTCATTACTCAAACAGTACGTCAATACTTATTCAAACATTAAACTTTTCTCTCCATTTGCACATCTGTAACATACACCCTTAATGAATTGAATAAATCCTTTATTTTCATCCTCTTTAGTTCCTCTAACTGTATAGTCTACAATTAAAATCAATGTATATCCCACAATTCCTCCGATTACATTACATATTAAATCATTTACATCAAAGAATATGTCTATAGGCTTAAAAATGTAGAGTATTAACAACTGCAATAATTCGAATAAGGATGAGAGGATAATAATTACAGCTAATCTACTTTTATTCTTCATATTAGTTATAAACTGTAGTCCAATTCCAAGAGGAATCGTTAGAAGAATATTTAACAAAAGATGCTTCATCCCCTGTCTAAAGTAAAGTAATGATAGCGAAATATTATTCTCAACAGAAAAACCTTCAACATCAATAAATGTCATAGGGAAAAATGTTACAGAAATTGCCAAATTTAAATATGCAATCCCTATAATTGCACATACAAAGTATGGTACAGGCAATTTTTTCTTTAGCCCATAAATTCCAAATCCAGCTAACAAAACAACTGAAATTGGAACATAAAAAATTGGTCCATAATAAAATCCCATAATAAAAGATCTCCAAATCTTTAGTATTTTATAGTTCCAGAAATACTCATATTGAAACCATCATTCAAAGGTTTATATATATATAAATATTTACCTCTTGAAGTTTCAGACTTTCCACTACACGAAAATCTTTTTACTTGATTTAATGCTGAAACTTTAACAGATGTAGAGCAAATCACAATTTGTCCGCCCCACCAATTAGATTCACACAAGCAAATTGTAGTAGACTGTGGTCCACATAAAGCCCCTCCAGCTACCCCTTCATGGTCAGATCTATTATAGCTATATGCACCTATTTTCCCATTTACTTTTATAGTTTTATCACTACCAATTGAATATGTTACTCCATTCTTTTTTCCATCAACCATTCTATAATTCATTTCTGCGCCAAATGAATATGATCCAGCATATGCGATCATAGCAAGCGAATTTACAAAGACAACAGCAACCAAAATTACAAAAAACTTCTTTAAAAATTTTTTCATTAGTTTTCTCCTTTTAAACTATTAACTTAATTGCAATTTATCTTCGAATACTCAAAATACTATGCATTCGACATTAATTCACTCATACCCCTTTCATATCTTCACCTAATATTGTTTCTGACGGACGTTTCGGCTGATGCGCAAATCCTGCGCAATATGGAGGCCAATGAGACGCATTCCTTATGACCTCCCTCTCCCCAATCTTCTTGGCTGCTTCAAGCAATACCCTCCTCACAGTTTTTCTCGTTTTCATCCTCTTTTACCTCCTGTCTGAAAACTTTTGCTAAAAATATCAGAACTGCACATAGTATGATACTTACAGACATATAGTAGATGTATACTCTGTCAATTCTGATTGCACCCATAAAAAATAAAACTAACAGTTCAATTGAAAGAATGCTTCTTGCTAAGGTTTTGGATCTTCTTAGCTCCACCATGTCGTAAGACATATTTGGATGATTCACTGTTCCTACCACAAATATTATGGCTGCGGAAATAGCTGTTGCAATGCATAGGATTACTCCATGCATAACTATAATTTTTTCCGAAAACGAAATTAGCACATACAACATATTTGTCACGATATAGCACTGCCAGAATTCATTACAATGGAATCCTCCAGTTCTCTGCCTCAGTGTATTGAAAAATAACAGAAACAAGATTGTAGGTACAGTATTTTGAAAGATTATGCTAAGCAGCAGTATCGTTCCAACGTTGATTGCCATCTCAAGGATCCTTGTAAACGAGTACACATACCAGTCTTTTAAATTTTCTGCAATAAGCCCTTCCGCTATAATACTATCGGTAATAAGACGGGCGGTTTTTTCTACCATCTTCCCCTTCCTCCTTCAGCGGCTACAATATAGCATGGAATCAAATTACATGAAAGATGCTTTGCAGAAAACGGACATTTCATTGCAGAAAACGGACAAAAAAACACAGGATTTCAACTTTATCAAAGTCGAAATCCTGCTTAAAAGTAATTGTTTCATTTTAATTTTTCTACACAACATCCTCATCCGGTATGAGAACCGAAAAAGAAAATATATTATCCTCCGTGTCGATATCATACGTCCCATGATATCGATCGATCACTTTGAGAACATTTTTTATCCCGACTCCATGCATATTTTTCCCATGCCTTTTTGTGGTAAGGAATCCACCCTCCACCTTAATCAGTGGTTCCTCGTAATGATTTTTAACCGAAAGAATAATATTTCCATATTCTTTGATCAATTTTACATGAATAACCTTATCCTTCTCGCATTTTCCCGCTGCTTCAATCGCATTGTTTAATAAATTGGAAAGCAGCACAACCAAATCTCTTTCTTCCATTTTGATCTGTGACAGATCATTCACACGCAAAGCTACAACGATATGTTTTTTGGCTGCCTCCATATATTTTGTATTAATTACTGCATTAACAATATCATTATTCGTATCAATCATCATGCTACCTGGCAGCACATCCCCATTCATCTTTTTCACGTATCTTTGCAGCTCGTCATATTTCTGCGCCTCTGCCAGTGACTGTATACACATAAGATGGTTCTTGAACTCATGCGCCTCAGATTTTTGAATCTCGAAATTCTCCTGCATCTTACGGTACATTTCCATCTGATTTTTCCCTTGAATTTCAAGAACTTCCCTTTCTCTTGCATCCTCCTCTCGACTTATCATATCCTCTAAAAGGAAGAACACCAAAAAGTTCATTATAACCAGCCCCAGTCCGACACCACACAGAACCTGCAGCTCACCTATATCCTTCTCATCTTGAAATGTTTTAAGAATTGCAGAAAGCATGATGACTGTAATAACAGGGAACAGTACATATTTAAGCCATTCTTCGCTGTACATAATCGGATTCTTATGTCCCCGGAATATCCGCTTGATCAAAAGAATTGTCACAAAACAAAAAAACAGACTGATAACAATAAGAGCTCTACCAATTACTTCCTGTTTCGCATCCATGCTCTCTATATCAGGAATCACAATTTCTACAAAAATCAGTGCAAGGTATTCCATTACCCCCAGCATTCCCTGAAAAAGCAATGAACATACTGCTGCCTTTTTATATGGTACATTCTGAACAAGCGTCATGATACTTACGAAAAGAAGAAATATGACCATCTGTTTTATCAAAATCATATCGTAAAACAGTCTTGCAGATATAAAAGACAAAACACTCAAAAGCAATACTGACATAATTTTTTTGTGAAAACGACGCCTTCCGGTATCATTTTTGTTTTGAAACACATCAAAGAACATCTGGCAGCATACAGCCTCAAGTACAATAATGGCAAAATCCATAAACAGGTAATACATCGTGTCACACATCTCCTTTGTATTTGATAAAGGATTTCTTAACATCTCCGTACCGGACTTTCGGAACCATCATTTCTTCACCGTTATCAAGATACACGATATAATGATTTACCGTCTTTATATGCCTGATATTAACAAGAAAGCTCTGATGCACACGTAGGAACGTATGGTATCCTGCCAATTCCCGTTCTATTGTATTCAAAGTCTGATACATGGTAAGCACATCACTATGATCTATCAGATGAAACGCCAGTTTATGCAGAGTACTTTCCACATACAAGATCTGATTGATCGGTACCTCTTTTATCCCTTCATTAAAATGCAGCTGCAACACAGGTTCCCGGACAGCCATTTTTTTCAAAATAGCTTCCATGCATTCCGTTAAACCGTCTTCCAGATTATCACTATCCTTTAAAACATATCTGATGGCATTTACTTTATATCCTTCAATAGAATAATCTATGTAAGCCGTCACAAACACGATATATGCATTCTCTGAAAATTTTCTGATTGCCTTAGCCGTCTCTATGCCATTGACATCCTTCATACCGATATCCAGGAAAAATATATCAAAATTTCGGATAGCACTTCCCTGCTGTACAAGTCCGTTACCAGAGTCAAACAACTCCACGTTATATTCTATCTTCTTTGAGGCGAGATACTTCTCCAGAAAAACGCCGATTCTACGTCTGAACTCCTCCTCATCATCTGCTATTGCTATATGTAACACCCCATCACCTCCCGGTTTTCTACCGCTCTTATGATTCCTGTTTATTCATGCTTCACTTTTAGCGGTTCAAAATGATGTTCCATTCATATTTCATCCAACCGTGCAGGATCAAAAATCCGCTCATTGACGTCGATCCCTCCTTCATCCGTTCTTCTACTGTCTTCCCCTTTATATATTCTTCAATTACAATCAAACTGTGATCCCCTTCAAATACAAGAAACCTAAAAACAATCCGATGGCCAACAAGGACCATCGGATTGTATCATTACTCCGTAAATTCTCTACACGAGGTAGGATTTCCCTCGACAGGTTTTTTGTAATCATATTGTAATTCGAAGGACGTCAGCTTCTGAAGCAATTACTCCTCAGTCGCCTCTTCGGTAGCTGTCACCTGGATATGAAGCTCTTCTAACTGCTGATCAGTTACATATCCTGGAGCACCCATCATAATATCCTGTGCATTCTTATTCATAGGGAATGGGATGATCTCACGGATCGAATCCTCACCAGCTAAGAGCATAACCATGCGGTCGATTCCAGGAGCGATGCCAGCATGTGGAGGTGCTCCGTAGCAGAATGCGTTGTACATTGCAGGGAACTTCTTCTTCACATCCTCTTCGCCCATACGAACCATCTCGAATGCCTTTACCATGATCTCAGGATCGTGGTTACGTACAGCACCAGAGGACAGCTCGATACCATTAACAACCAAATCATACTGATCAGCCATAATGGTCAGAGGATCGATTTCGCCACGCTCAGCCTTCTCGATGGTAGCAATGCCACCCTTAGGCATAGAGAATGGATTATGACAGAACTCTAACTCGCCAGACTCTTCACCTATTTCATACATAGGGAAGTCAACAATCCAGCAGAATGCATACTGCTCACGGTCGATATGACCAGGAACTGCAGCACCGAATGTCTTAATAACAACACCAGCAACCTTCTGTGCCAGAGTCTTCTTACCAGCAGAGAGAACAACCAGAGTATCCTTCTCTAATCCAAGACTAGATACGATCTCCTCCTTCTTATCCTGCAGGAACTTAGCGATACCACCAACGATGTCGCCATTCTCATCGATACGGAACCAGTATGGCTTGCTACCAGCCTGTACGCCAACTTCTTCAACGTGCTTATCGATGAACTTACGACTCTCATGGAAGTTATCGATCTTCACAGCCTTAATGATTGCACCCTCTTCATCGAATGGTCCAAATCCAAGGCCCTTTAAGAGATCTGTTGCATCCTGTGCAGTCAGATCGATACGGAGGTCAGGCTTATCAGAGCCATATTTATCCAGTGCAGTCAGATATGGGATACGAGTGAAAGGAGCCTCAGATGCCCTATCATAAGTACCATACTTAGCAAATATTGGAGGCAGAACATCCTCTAATACAGCAAATACATCTTCCTGAGAAGCGAATGCCATCTCCATATCCAGCTGATAGAACTCTCCTGGAGAACGATCTCCACGAGCATCCTCATCTCTGAAGCAAGGAGCGATCTGGAAGTAACGATCGATACCAGAAACCATGAGAAGCTGTTTGAACTGCTGTGGAGCCTGTGGCAGAGCATAGAACTGACCTGGATGCTTACGAGCAGGTACCAGGTAGTCTCTTGCGCCCTCTGGGCTAGATGCAGTCAGGATTGGGGTTGTGATCTCTATGAATCCATGTGCATTCATAGAGTCTCTCAGGGCCTTGATGACATTGGAACGGAGAATCAGGTTCTTCTTCACATCTGGATTACGAAGATCCAGATAACGATACTTGAGACGAGTCGTCTCATCTGCTTCACGAGAACGATTGATCTCGAATGGCAGCTCGTTATAACGGCACTTACCTAATACTTCAACCTTGCTTGGGACCACTTCGATCTCACCAGTCTCCTGCTTAGGGTTCTTAGAACTTCTCTCCCGAACAGTTCCCTCTACAGCGATGGTGGACTCCTTGGTGATCTCCTTAAAAGTCTTCACCATCTCCTCTGTGTCAGCAGTGATCTGTGTGGTTCCATAGAAATCACGGATAACGACGAATGCCAGATTGGCACCGACTTCACGCATATTTTCAAGCCAACCTGCTAAGCGAACAGACTTGCCTGCATCCGCAATGCGGAGCTCGCCACAGGTATGGGTACGTGACTGCATCATGTTACTTTCCTCCTAAATCAACTTCTATTGCAAATGTAAACCAAGCTTCAAGCTGGTCTATATTTCATCTATGTGTCCATCGAAATGATGGAAAATTAGCGGTTGAAAAACTCTACGATCTCCTCGTAGCCCTGCTCAGCCAGGTTGTCCTTCTGGAACTTGGCATTCTTATTACGACGAACAACTAAGACTTCCTTACCATTTTTTCTCTCTGCCTTCGCCTGGTTCATAACATCTACAAGCTTCTCAACCGGGTAGTTCTTCTCAACTAAGTAAGCGACCTTCTTGGCACGATTAGGAATCTGGAAGCCACTCTCCATAAGGAGAAGGATGATTCGCTCGAAACCAATGGAGAATCCACAAGCTGGTACATCATGACCTGCGAACTTACCAACCATATGGTCATAACGTCCGCCGCCACCACAGCTACCACCAAACTCAGGGATAGCAATCTCGAAAATAGTACCCGTATAATAACCCATACCACGTACCAGTGTAGGATCGAATACCAGCTCAAACTCAGCTTCCTTAGAAGCATTGACTGCAGTCTCGATCTCCTCTAATGACTTAGCGATCTCAGGATCTAAGAAGTCGCCTAAGGTATCCATCAGGAATGCACATCCCTCCGCTACAGACCTCTTATCATGGAGTCCAGAGAAAAGTGCTACATACTTATCTACAGAAGCAGCATCAAAGTGCTCCTTTAATTCCTCGGTGACACCATCTAAGCCGATCTTGTCCATCTTATCAAGGATGATGAATACTTCCTCTGTATCCTCTTCCTTGAATCCTACATAAGCAGCCATAGCCTTAAGGATTCTTCTCTCATTGATACGAATCTCGAAATTTTTAAATCCGATGCGACCTAAGGTGGTTGTGGTTGCAAGGATCAATTCGATCTCAGCTAAGTTACTTGGCTCACCTAGGATATCGATATCACACTGGGTGAACTGTCTGTAACGACCGCGCTGTGGACGGTCTGCACGCCATACATTACCAATCTGTAAAGCCTTAAATGGAGATGGCAGATCATTTGCATTATTTGCATAGAAACGTGACAGAGGAAGAGTCAGGTCATAACGCATACCAAAGTCGACAACGTCTGCTTCTGTCTCTGCTTCCTTAATATGGAGCTTCTCGCCCCTCTTTAACACCTTAAAAATCAGCTTCTCATTGTCTCCACCCTGATTGGACTGGAGATTATTGATATTCTCCATACATGGTGTCTCAATCGGTGTGAAGCCGAAGCTACGATAGGTTTCCTTAATGATGCCCGTAACATAGTCACGGATTTCCATCTCCCGTGGAAGGATTTCTTTCATTCCATTCACAGGCTTCTTAGATAATGTCGATCCCATTTTTACTCCACTCTATCTATCACAATTACTTTAAGTACTTAGAACTTATGTGCTTTCTTAACTTAGAATATAAGAGAAAAACCAATCTCTATTCATAAGCAAAAAAGTACGGACTCTGCATTCCACAGAATCCGTACTATTATAAGACAATTTTTTTGATTCGTCTAGGGATTGGCCCCTATTCCTTAATCAACTTTGATCTCGTGAACCCATCCCTCTGGTGCTTCGATGGTACCCATCTGTACGCCAGTCAGAGTATCGTAGAGTTTCTTGGTCTGAGGTCCCATTTCCTCCATACCAGCCTTGATGTTAATCTCCTTGCCGTGGTCATTGATTCGGCCAACTGGAGAGATCACTGCTGCTGTACCGCAGAGACCCATCTCATCGAACTCGCCATTCTCTACTTCCTCTAAGAGAACCTCTCTATGCTCTACCTTCATATCCAGATAGTTCTCAGCCAGGTAGCAGATGCTACGTCTGGTGATGGATGGAAGGATGGAATCAGACTTTGGAGTAACCAGAGTCTTACCATTATCTTTGATGAAGATGATATTCGCTCCACCTGTCTCCTCAACCTTGGTTCTAGTTGCAGGATCCAGATACATATTCTCATTAAAACCAGCACGATGTGCCTCCATAATTGGGTGGAGAGACATAGCATAGTTCAGACCAGCCTTGATTCCGCCAGTACCATGAGGAGCTGCACGGTCAAAGTCAGGAATACGTAATTCTACAGGCTTCGCACCACCCTTGAAGTATGGTCCAACTGGTGTAACCAGAATACGGAACATATACTCATCTGCTGGCTTAACACCGATTACAGGGTTAAAACCGAACATATATGGACGGATGTAAAGGGTTGCACCTGAGCCAAAAGGAGGTACCCAGTCTGCATTGGCCTTAACCACTTCCTCAACAGCCTTTACAAAACGGTCTACCGGGAATGGTGGCATCTCCAGACGTAGGCAAGAGTCATGCATACGCTCTGCATTCAAGTCAGGACGGAAGCATACAATCTTACCATCCTCTGTTGTGTATGCCTTGAGTCCCTCAAAACAGGACTGGGAATACTGTAACACGCCTGCACACTCATTCATGGTAATGTTGTGATCCTTAGTCAGAGTTCCTTCATCCCACTTACCATCCTTATACATGGACACATAACTATAGTCTGTCTCCATATAACCGAATCCCAGGCTGCCCCAGTCGATATCCTTCTTTGCCATAACTTTTCCTCCTTGTTGCAGTAATCTTCTTGAATATAATTCATTTCTCATTTGAATATTTTTCAATTATTATACACCTTTTGAAAATAATAATCGTACTTATTTCAGTCCAATGCACATTTTTCAAGTATTACTGCTGATACTCCCGAAAGAATTCACTTATTCTTTCTATTCCTATTCTATCTTCAACAGAGCTTACAATTATTGTAATTGTAGCTTCTGCATCTTACGATCAATCATCTCTTCGATTCTCTCGATATAGGTAGGCACGTCCTTCACATTTTCCGTGCGGTCTACCTTTTTCCCACCAGCTGACACATACTTGGATGAAGTACCTGCGCCCAGAGCCAGGATGGTCTCCTTCTCCTCCATGATCAGGATATTATAGAGCCCCTCTAAGCCAGGCTTAGAGAATCCTACATTCTCTAGATTACCAATCATATTCTTCTGGCGGTAGAGATAGTAAGGATGAAGACCTAGATCTGCTGCTGCCTTATGGGCCATCTGCATCAGAGCATCGGAATTCTCCATAGCATAGTCCTGGTAGGCTTCCCACTCATGATTGAGACGGGACTTGGCCTTAATAGCCAGGGAATGAATGGTGAGATTATCCGGCCCCATCAAAACCACCTGATCCAGAGTCTCCTGTACATCCGCAGTGGTCTCCCCTGGAAGTCCTAGAATCAGGTCCATATTGATGTCATGGAATCCCTCTTCTCTTGCCATCCGAAAGGCATCTCTTAATTGCTCTGAGGTATGGTGTCGTCCGATGAGCTTCAGGGTCTTATCCTGCATGGTCTGTGGATTGATAGAAATTCGGCTAACGGAATGGGCCTTCATAACCTCTAGCTTCTCTCTGGTAATGGAGTCTGGTCGACCAGCCTCTACAGTGAACTCACGAATTCCATCCATTGGAAGTGCATCCTCTAGTACCTTGAAGAGCCTCTCCAGCTCCAGATGATTCAGAGCTGTCGGCGTACCGCCGCCAATGTAAACCGTGTCCAAGGTGCGGTCTAGTTCTGCCATACGTGCCCCTACAGCGCGAATCTCCCGCTCCAGGGCATCTAAATAACGACCCACCTGCCCCTCAAAGGAGGCTCTGGCATAGCTGGGAAAACTGCAATAGAGACATGTGGTTGGACAGAAAGGGATACCAATGTAGATGCTGTAGCCCTTCTCTAAGTCCATAGAATGTAGGATATTATGCTCTGTGTGAGCGATCTCTGTAGCGGTAGCAATCTTCTCATCAGAGGTCTCATAGGCATCCTTCATATACTGGCGGATCTCATCATCCGAAGCACCCTCTTCTAACATACGAAGAGGCACCTTGGTCGGACGAATGCCAGTAAGAGTTCCCCATGGAAGGGTCTTTCCAGTAACCTGAGACAGTAATTTATAGACCAGGCGCTTTAGGATATTTTTCATCTCTGGGCGAGTGACCTTATCCCGGGCAGGATTCTCTGGCCACTCCTCTGGAAGCTTTGCACTGATTTCCTGGCTTGGTTTACCTTTTTCCTGATAGATTAATTGAATCTGTTCAGGGAGATAATTTACCCGGAGACTAGCCTCACGGCTGTCGCTTCTTCCATCCGGCTGCTTCTCATCCTTCTCTGTAGTCTCACCTACTAAACGATGTCTGCTCTGATAAGGGAGTCTATCCCTCTCCTCTGGCGGTACGTCATAAACCGTTTCTAATTCCTCATGGGGAAAGAGGGCCTGTACCAGGCCATAGACATCATACTCAAATTCCGGATGGTTATAGATAATCTCAATCATATAAAACGATATGTTCCCTTCGCTTCATTCTTCACACGATAGAGGACCTGATCGGCCTCTTTAATTAGTTCCTGTACATCCAGGTTATCACTGTAAATATCCTGGTATGCGATGCCGATGGAGCAGGAGATATCCAGTGGTCCTTCCTCAATTGGATTATGACCAAGCAGTTTCTCAAGTTCTCTTCGGAATCCATTTGCGGCTCTTAGTTTATCATAGATCTCCTCAGCGATGTCGGATAGAATCTCTCTCTGATCTGCATGAACCAGGAGGATGAATTCATCTCCGCCGTAACGTGCCACGATACCAAGCTTACCCACTGCCTTGGTGAAGATCTCTGCCACTCTTTCAAGCACCAGATCTCCTGCCTTATGACCGAAAGTATCATTATAGGGCTTGAAATTATCCAGGTCAATGAACATGACAGAGATTCCTTTCTGGAAATCAGGATTCTTCCCTGCCACAATGTCATCGATATATAAAAAGAGTCCATTTCGATTCAAGACATGGGTCAATTGATCCGTTACCGCAGACTCATAGAGGGCCTGATTCATCTTCTGGATTCGCTTAGAGTTCTCAATTCGCTTCAGTGCCATATTCATCTCTCGGAATAGCACCTCGAAGAAGCTTCGATCCTCTTCATCTAAGAGGTAATGATTCACCAGAGAGAACCAACTATCACGCATCATAACGCAGGTCATAAAAATGGTATCTAAGTGATTCCCTGTAAAGTAAGGGAGTAGTACCAGAGAACATACACTCTCTCCACCAAAGCACTGTAAGAGAGACTGATAGTTGGCATAGTCATTGGACACCTTTGAGATTACCAGTCCATGAGGGTTGAGACGAATGGCCTGCTTCAATGCATCCATCTCCATATAGTGGATCTCATAGCCTGTATTGTTATAAAGTACCTGGCCCTGATTATCCTCTCCAAAATGGATAAAGAGACAGTTATCCACAGAGAAAAAGCCCTGGAATCTACGCATAGCCGTGCTTAGAATCCGATCCTCATCCATGGTATTACTATTTAGAAGCTGCTGCCAATTCTGTAGGAAGTCCATATGACGACGGAGGGTCTTACTCAGATTACGGTTCTCCTCTTGGTGGATGAGATCATTCACCTCATCAATAGAGATTCTATTATGAGTCATCTTCTCTGTCTGAGGGAGATAGTCTAGTCCAGTGATATCAATGGATCGCCTCTTTTTCTGCTCCTCCAGGTAGGACCACTCCTCATCCTCTAACAACTTCAAATCCGCTGCATGCTTCTTTCCAGAGCGATGCAAGAAGTCAATGCAGCGCTCGAAGAAGATCCCCTTACAAAAGTAGCAATTGCCCCCTTCGATTCTCAGGTAGTTTCCAGCAATCCGGAAGTGCTCCTCTGCTTCCTTTTTATGATTTCTCATATCCGAAACCACTGCCTTGCTTAGGTGATAGAGCAGAATCTCGTCATCATAATTCTCATAATCTGACTGGGTAAGTTCCTCGGAGCCAGCCTCCTGATTCATATAATAGCTTAAGAAGTTCTCGCAGCGATCTAGATACTGGTCTGCACTAGATAGATTGCCCTCTAGTGCCTTTACCAGAGACAACATGCCAAACATCTTAGAGATATTACATACGCGGATACGGCTCAGTCTCAGGTGACGGATGATCTTCAGACACATATTCAGTGCATCCTCTGCCTCATAGTAGTGCGCCATGGCAATACGATTCATGGCCGTATTGTAATAGACCTCGCAGACATCCTCTAGGGACTTCTCCTTACAGAAGAGCTGCAAGGCCTTACGATAAGCATCCTCAGCATCATCGAAGTGCCCAAGGGCTGAGAGATTATAACCGATGCCATTATAGGTCTCTGCCACCAACCTTTCCTCTGGATCATGCATAGCCTGGATCCCCTGATTCAAATAGTAGAGAGCAATATGATTCATCCCATAGGAGGATGCCATCATGATATTCTTCTCAAAGCAGAGATGTAAGAAATAGGTATTATCTAGTTCCGTTGCAATCTTTTTTCCTCTTACAAAGTGTGGTGACTCCTGGGGCAAAGCACTGCTTAATTTCTTCGGATCATTATCATAACCATAGATCTCAATATAGGCCAGATGATTTCGATAGTTCTTACAACAAAGTTCGTCTAAGAGTTCCTCTCTGATTGAAGCCTCTCCTCTGCAAAAGAAGATATGATTCCAGCCACTCATCTGCAGCATGACATCTAAGAGCTGAAACTGGAAAGTCCATTCGCTAGGTACACTCGGGTCCATACTCACAGCATCGATAATCACCCTGGCATCAGACAGAGCATCCTGATACATATAGAGTCGCACATGATCCACCAGATAGCGAAGCAGCATCTCTTGCAAGCGATCCGGAGAGATCGGGCTAACCTGCCTACGGTCTGTAGCCTGGTCCATAAACTGATTTAAGAGCAAGATACGACGGGTGAGATACTCCATGGCATTGGATAGATCCTCGTCAAAAAAGGCTATTGAAAAGGCCACCTCATAGAATCTCTCCTCCATCTCAGGACTAAGGGAGAGGTAGGAGTCCTTCTCCATCAGTCTTACAATCTGCTTTAAGTAAAAGTCAGCCGTCAGCACATCCATAAAGATAGCGAGATTCTGTATCTCCTCTAAGTGCCTCTGGCCAAAGTCCCGGTAGGATGGGATATTCTCTAAGCTACCTGGCTGTGTCTCCGAGCTACCGATGGATACTACGCTTCCCAGGTCGTCCATTCCCTCGATGATATCCTCCCAGACACGTCTGGTGTAATTTGGAATAGGCACTGTGTCACTCATCGCAAGAACCAGACCGAAGTTCCCGTGCTCCATGGCACGTCCCTTGCTGGTCTCCTGCAGTTCGATGAATCGCTTGATGATCCACAGAGTACCTGCACTTGCAATCTGCATTCGATTCACCACAATCAGCACTGGATGCAGCTTCACTGCCTCTTCGAATACCAAGAAAGCATCACGAATAAACCGCTCCCTCTCATAGGAGAGCTCGGTCCTTATCATTGGCTCTTCTCTCTCTGCAATTCCCTTGGTCCAATAGGACTTGAAGATGCTTCGATGAAGGGAATATACCTGGCATCGATCTAAGAAGCCATCGATATCTCCATTGTCATATTCTTGGATTAATTGATAGATGATATCTAGAAATGGTTCCCCTGGTTTCTGAATCCTACGATAGTCCAGATCGTGGAAGTAGACCCATGGTCCATCCTGGTCTACATTCTCACCCAAAACTGACTTCTCTAATTCACTAACACTAAACTCATTATTGTAACGAACCAGAATCATATTCTGGCCGCCGGATACTACCCTCTGATACTCCTGTGACAGGATCTCTTGAAATTCCCTCTGAATCATATTACCCCCAACTATTCACTACACAAGTAGTCTTCTGTCCTATTTACCCCTCGGACACTATGGACTGTCCCGATACGAATCACGCCCGCAGACAAATTCCTGTCCGAATCCGTGCGCATCCTCGCGGAGCGTTTAACGCAGTCGGAGCTTGTACTCCGACTGAGTTAAACGTAGGGATTCATCTCCCTCTCATCACCGATACTTGTGCCAGGTCCATGGCCTGGCAGCACCTCTGTCTCATCTGGAAGTGGCACCAGCTTCTCTTGGATACTTCGCACCAACTGTGACATACTGCCTCCTGGGAAGTCTGTTCGTCCCACAGAGTACTGAAAGAGGGTGTCTCCCGAGAAGAGAACTCCCTCCTCCGGGAAGTAGAAGCAGGCGCCTCCTGGCGTATGTCCTGGTGTGGATAGACAGACGAAGTGGAGATTCTCACTCAATCGAACCTCCTCATCATCCCTTAGGAAGACATCTGCCTGATAGGACCTAGTCTGCCCACTTAGTTCTTCCGACAGATTAATCCTGGCATCCGTCAGGGTATCTCTCTCCTTCTCAGAAATGTAGACCGGTATATCATATGCCGCCTTCAGCCCAGCACACCCATTGATGTGGTCCCAATGAGCATGGGTCAAAAGTATCCCACACGGAAGCAGGCCCAGGTCATGAATCACCTGCTGAATCCGTTCTGGTTCAGCGCCGGGATCCACAATCAGGGCCTCTTTACTGTCTACATCTGAGATGAGATAACAGTTGGTCTGAATCGGGCCAACCATCATTCCACGAATTTCTAATCTACTCATACCGTACTCTCCCCTACACGTTCCGGTAGATAGAGCTCCTGGCCAATCAGCCAGTTGCTCGCTGAATATCTATTACATTCTCAATCATTCGAATCTTCTGAATCATCAGTTGTAACTGGTCACGCCCCCGAATTGCAAACTTCAACTCGATGGTAGCCACTCCCGCCTTACTGATTCTGGTATTGATGTACTGGATATCGATATCCTGCTCCGTGAATACCTTTGACAGGTCTACTAAGAGGCCTGTACGGTTATTAGCAAATACACGAAGGGTGACATCGAAGGTCTCATCCGTCTTATTGTCTAAGACATCTGCTTCCCATTCGCACTCAATCATGCGGTTCTTCTCAAGTTCTGGGATACTCATCACATTCACACAGTCTGTGCGATGGATGGTAATTCCTCGGCCACGTGTGATATAGCCTACAATCTCATCTCCTGGAACCGGATTACAGCACTTACTAAAGTGAACTGGTAGATCTGGAGTTCCCTTGATACGTACGCCATTGGTGGAATGCTTTCTTGGCTTGGTCTGAGGCTTCTGCTGCGTCGCACCTTCCGCTGAAGCAGAGTCACCTTCCACTTGGTTTACATTTCTAAGGACATCCTCATCTGTCGCCAGTAGTGGATGATCCTTCTCATACTCCTGCAGCATACGTGTGATGACACGGGTCTCAGTCAGGCCGCCATGGCCGACAGTTGCAAGGAGGGCATTCCAGTCATGGAACCCATAGCGTCTCAGAGCAGCTTCTCTATATTCCTTCACATCCAGCTTGGACCACTCGATACCCTTTTCCTTCGCCTTGGCTGCTAAGAGTTCCTTACCATGGAGGATATTTTCCTCCTTCTCAGCCTGTCGGAACCACTGATTGATCTTATTCTTCGCCTGGGTGGAATGTACATTCTTCAGCCAGTCTGTGGATGGTCCCTTGGAGTTCTGAGAGGTGATGACCTCGATTCGGTCACCATTCTTGATCTCATAGTCCAGTGGAACCAGACGACCATTGACCTTAGCTCCCACCATGCGGTTACCAACTGCAGAGTGGATGGAATAGGCGAAGTCGATGGTGGTGGATCCCTTCGGCAGATTCTTAACATCTCCTGTTGGAGTGAAGCAGAATACCGTGTCTGAGAAGAGGTTCAGATCGCTCTTTAAGAGGCTCATGAACTCCTTATTATCCGACATGTCCTGCTGCCACTCTAGAATCTGACGGAGCCAGGACAGCTTGGCCTCTTCATTATTAATAGAAGAGCCCTCGCCAGACTCCTTATACTTCCAATGGGCTGCGATACCGTACTCACTGGTACGATGCATCTCATAGGTACGAATCTGTACTTCGAATGGCTGACCATCTGGTCCGATTACTGTGGTGTGGAGGGACTGGTACATATTAGGCTTCGGCATAGCGATATAGTCCTTGAAACGTCCCGGAATTGGGGTATACATCTCATGGATAATACCAAGTGCCGCATAACAATCCTTAATGGTATCCACAATAATACGCACTGCGAAGAGATCATAGATCTGATCCAGGGTCTTATTCTGATTCTTCATCTTCTTATAGATGCTGAAGATATGCTTGGCACGGCCCTCTACAGTGGCCTCGATCTCATTCTTCTTCACAGCCTTACGGACTTCCTCGATCAGATGCTCTGTATAGTCCTCTCTCTCGGCCCAGCGAAGGTTGATCTCATAGGTGAGATCCCTATAGGCCTGAGGCTCTAGATACTTCAGTGCCAGGTCATCTAGTTCCACCTTAATCTTACTAATGCCAAGACGCTGTGCCAGAGGTGCATAGATCTCCTGCGTCTCTCTAGACTTCTCGATCTGCTTCTCTGGGCGCATGTACTTCAAGGTACGCATATTATGAAGTCGATCCGCCAGCTTAATTAAGATTACACGGATATCCTTAGCCATAGCCAGGAACATCTTACGCAGGTTCTCTGCCTGAATCTCTACGCGGTCCTTATCGAAGTCCAACTGACCTAACTTGGTGACACCGTCAACTAAGAGGGCAACTTCGGCAGAAAACTCTCTGGTGATATCCTCAACTGTCTCGTCCGTATCCTCAACTACGTCATGGAGAATACCAGCAACGATGGTCTCCTTATCCAGCTCCAGGTCAGAGAGGATGAGACCAACAGAAAGTGGATGAATAATGTAAGGCTCGCCCGACTTTCTCCGCTGATTGCCATGGGCCTCCTCAGCGTAATGATAAGCCTTCTCAATCATGGAGATATCTGTATTCGGGTGATACATCCGGACACGCTTAATTAGGCGATCATAGATTTCGTCCGGATCCTCAAAGTCCGCTGTAGAGATAATTCCCTTCGTATCATGGCCGATTTTCATCTGCATATTCTGAAGTTCCTGAGGGCGCATATCTAGCTGGGCCTTCTCAATACGCTCTTTTGCAGCACGGGCCTTCTGGACATCCTCTTTTGACTTCACCTGTTTATTATTCTTGCTATCCAGGTCCGCCATAGGGATTCCTCCTTTCTCACAACGGAATTCGTTCCAAATCAATAAATAAAAGCAAATTATAATATTTAATAATAGTTCAAAAACAGGCTTAAATCAACGGCTTTCGATAGGTTAATAAGCCATTCTCCCGTTTATTTTCAGAAACATTTTGAAAGCCAAGTCGTAAAAGCATAGCGATGGACCATTGATTCATGGGATCCACCTCTGCAATCACACAGGACTTCTCTAATACATCCCTACTATAGTCTAAGATAGCGCTGCATACCTCTGTGGCATAGCCCTGGTGCCAGAGATGGGGTGCAATGGCATAGCCTAGTTCTACTGTATCTAGGGGAAGATCGGGCTTAGACTCCACTCCTGCTCTACCAATCAGTTCATTGGTCTCCTTATCCCGAATGATCCAGATCCCATAGTCATAGAGGCCATACACATTACGGATATAGTTCTCCTCATAGGTCATCTCCTCCTCATAGGGATAGAGATCCTCCATATAGTCTGTCATGTGATCCTCTTGATAGATCTGAAAGAGTTCTGGCGTATCCTCTAGAGACAGTTCCCTTACAAGGGTCCGCTTGGTCTCTAGGATCTCCATAGGAATCCCATGGAATCGGGTATAGACCCGAAGTAGATCCCCTGTCTCTAATTCATAGGAGGTGTCATAGATGTAGGGGCAATTTTCCAGGTGGCGAGGCGCCTCCTGAGAGGGGTTCTCCCGGAATGATTCCTCCTGGGATATGTTCTCCTGAGATATGGCTCCTTGGGACAGGTCCTCTAGGCCGAGGTATGCTACCTGATCACCAATGGCCCGGTCCACTTCCTCCTGGTTCCTACAGATTCGCACTGCCTCTGGATGGCTCTCGATATATGCAATTAATTCCTTCCATTCCTTATGAAGCATGTATTTTTCCTTTATGATTGATTCCTTGTCCTGATAGATCATATGTCTGTTTTTTCGCAGCAGACTATCTGCCATACTTCTCTGCCAGATTCCTATAGGAGAGGTCCCCACCGAATAGGTCTAGAGCTGAGCCAACCGTGAAGTCTAGGTGACCCTGTCCAGTCTCTTCAATGGCTTCGATATCTGAGAGATTATGGATACCACCTGCGTAGGTCACAGGAAGAGCATCTCGGCTTGCAGCATAGCGACCTAAAAGGCATGCAATCTCTCGATCAATTCCAGCACGATTTCCCTCCACATCTGCTGCGTGAATCAGGAATTCTCTACAATCTCTTGCCAGATCCTTCAGAAGACTCTCTGTAACCTCTACCTGGGTAAAAGTCTGCCAGCGATCCGTCACGATATAGTACTTGCCATCCTTCTTCCTACAGGAGAGGTCTAGGATGATACGACTACTTCCAATTTCAGACACCAGTTTCTGTAGATTCTCTTCGTGAAAGATTCCATTTTGAAAGACGAAGGATGTGACAATCACAGCATATGCACCAGCATCTAGAAATTCCTCTGCATTGTCATCTCGGATGCCACCGCCCACCTGCATACCTCCCGGATATGCATGCAAGGCCTGCTTCGCAGCCTGCTTGGTCTTTTCATAGTAATCGCTCTCTCTGCTATTTAATAGGATGACATGTCCCCCAGGGAGCTGATCCCCCTGGTACATCTGGCTATAGTATGCTGCCGGATGACTTGCCACGAAGTTCTCCTTGGCCTGATCTCCTGCATCCCTTAAGCTACCGCCGACAATCTGTTTTACTCTCCCATTATGGATATCGATACATGGTCGAAACTGCATAGAGCACCTCTTTCTTCTTTTTCTTTTCATCCTTTTTTATATTCGACTGAAGCAGGGGGTATCTATCACCCCCTTCAGTTTCCATAATTCATCACTGCATAATACCTATCTAACATATAGAATACTTTAAATTCTTCCCCTTTGGAAATAATAATGTCATTTTCCTGTTATTGTTTCTATTCACATTTCTATTAAGATTTCTCAAAAGGCGAACTTGTTTTTTTCATCCAAACATGACTATATTGAACTTACATGAAAAGGAGACAGATTATGGACATCAAATCAGTATGCGTCCTCGGGGCAGGTGCCGTCGGCTCCTACTTCATCTGGGGACTATCCGAAAAACTCGGCAACAATCTCTCTGTCTGTGCAGATGGAGAGCGCTATCAGAGGCTTTCTAGCCAGGGTCTCACCATCAACGGTCAGCACTATGATGTAAATGTAAGTCGACCGGACGAACTCCATGGAGTGGACCTACTACTCATTGCAACGAAGTATAACGCTCTTGAGGATATCCTACCTAGCATCAAAAGGATCGTGAACCCTGAGCACACCATTGTACTATCCCTTCTAAATGGAATCGATTCAGAGGATGTCATCTCAGACTATGTGCATCCAAAGCATCTCATTCATTCCTGTATGAAGATTCAGGCTACCAGGACCAAGTCAGATATCATCTTTGATCCAGATAGAACCCTCGGTCTCTACTATGGCATCCCTGGGATCCGTAAGGAAGAGGATGATCCTGCCCTCTTAGCAATCCGGGCCTTTTTCAAGCCTACAGACATTCGTATCAACTTCTGCCCAGATATCCTAGAAACACTGTGGAGCAAGTTCCTGCTAAATGTATCCAGTAATCTCCCCCAGGCCATCCTAGACGTTGGCATAGGTGCCGCCGAGGACTCTATCTATGTGAAGGAACTCACCGATGGATTGGCAAATGAAGTGGCAGCCATTGCAGAGGCTAAGGGCATCCACCTAGGAGAGATCTCCGCAAGTCCAATTAATAAAAGGGTCTCAGACAAGAATGCCATGTATTCCACTCTGCAGGATGTCAAGGCCAAACGGCACACTGAGGTAGAAGTTTTCGCCGGCCGCGTTATTGCGATGGGAGAAGAAATAGGGATTAAAACACCATTTAACAAAGTGGTTTATCTTTTAATTAAAGCCATCGAGGAGAAGAATGACGGAAAGTTCGACTACAATTCGTAAACTTTTATATAGTAACGTATTAAAAGATTGTGCCCGAATTAGACCATAAGGTGTTATAATCTTTGATTGATGCACCATAATTATAATGCTATGATTTTTTCTAATAACCGAAGAGACATGCCTATTAGACAACAAATCATGGTCTATGGTGTATGAGTTATTCCTCTATCGGGGAATTCGTACAATGAAAAAAATGTTTTACAGAGAATAGAAAGAGAGGAAAAAAATGGCACAGATTATTGGTGAAGGTATTACATTCGATGATGTACTTCTTGTACCACAGTATTCTGAAGTTACTCCGGATATGATCGACCTTACCACTCATCTCACGAACAAGATCAAACTGAATATTCCTATGATGAGTGCAGCAATGGATACTGTAACAGAACACCGCATGGCAATCGCTATGGCCCGTCAGGGTGGTATCGGTATCATTCATAAGAATATGTCTATCCAGGCTCAGGCCGAGGAAGTTGATAAAGTTAAGCGTTCTGAGAACGGTGTCATCACGGATCCATTCTACCTCTCTCCTGACCAGACTCTGCAGGATGCCGAGGATCTGATGCATCAGTTCCGCATCTCTGGTGTACCTATTGTAGATGATGATAAGAAGCTTGTTGGTATCATTACCAACCGTGATCTGAAGTTCGAAGAGGACTACACTCGTCCCATTAAGGAGTGCATGACATCTGAGAATCTGGTAACTGCTCCAGTTGGTATCACACTTGACCAGGCGAAAAAGATCCTGGGTGATGCTCGTAAGGAAAAGCTCCCAATCGTTGATGATGAGGGCCGTCTCTGCGGTCTCATCACGATTAAGGATATCGAGAAGCAGATCCAGTATCCAAACTCTGCTAAGGACGATCAGGGTCGCCTCCTGTGTGGTGCTGCTGTTGGTATCACTTCTAATATGTTAGATCGAGTAGAGGCTCTGAACGATGCCCATGTAGATGTCATCGTTGTAGACTCTGCTCATGGCCATTCTAAGAATATCGGCGAAGCAATTAAGAAGATCAAGGGTGTATATCCAGACCTTCAGGTTATCGCTGGTAATGTGGCTACATACGAAGGAGCTAAGTTCCTCTTCGAGTGTGGCGCAGATGCTGTTAAGATTGGTATCGGACCTGGTTCTATCTGCACAACTCGTGTGGTTGCTGGTATCGGTGTACCTCAGGTTACTGCTCTCATGGAGGCTTACAAGGCCGCTAAAGAATTCAATCGTCCAATCATCGCTGATGGTGGTCTGAAGCTGTCTGGCGATATGGTTAAGGCTCTTGCAGCTGGTGGTTCTGTATGTATGATGGGCTCCATGCTCGCAGGTTGTGATGAAGCTCCTGGCGAATTCGAGCTCTACCAGGGACGTAAGTTCAAGGTATACAGAGGCATGGGTTCTATCGCAGCTATGAAGAAGGGCTCTGCAGACCGTTACTTCCAGGAAGGTCATCAGAAGCTGGTACCAGAGGGTGTCGAAGGTCGTGTTGCTTATAAGGGATCCCTTGAGGATGTCATCTTCCAGCTGGTTGGTGGTATCCGTTCTGGTATGGGTTACAACGGTGCTCCTACCATCCCTGAGCTCCAGGAGAATGGTAAGTTCGTTAAGATCACAACCGCTTCTCTGAAGGAATCTCATCCTCATGATATTAATATCACTAAGGAAGCTCCGAACTACTCTATGGATAACCATTGATACATCTCCCAATTTGTTTGGTGTAGTACGAATATTTGGATAAAACAAAGGTCCCGAGGATTTTTCCTCAGGACCTTTGTTAGTCGGCTGCTTTTTATCAGTCATCTTCCTTCTCACGGAAGCAATTGGCAATGATATCGAAAGCACACCAGATTCCACCTCCCGCTGTTGCAGCCATTGCAACTGAGATGACCACATTCACCAGATCTCGGAAGGTCACGGTATGATTCTGAAACTGCTTGTAAATAGACCAGAGAGGCTCTAGAAACATGAGCCAGCCAGCCACATAGATTGCAAGTACGGTTCCTCCAAAACTAAATAGGAAAACCAGAAGTCGTCTTACCTTATGGTTCAATCCCTTCTTTTTCACTTTTTCACTCATTATATCTTCCCCAAATCAAAAAATAAGATAGAAACCAAGGCGGCCCATTAGGATACCTAGAAGCGCACCTGCCACAACATCCTTAATGAAGTGCACGCCGCCCATCACACGAATACAAGCAAGCACCAATCCAAAGATCAGAAAGTTTCTCCCTAGGATTGGACTCACCTGCATGAAAGCCATAGCAATCATAAAGATGCTGAATACATGACGGCTTGGAAAACTATGAGCCACCGTCTCTTTCTTAATCACAGGTTCAAAACCATAGACCTCATAGGGACGCCTCGCTCCCAGGAGATCTCTTGCAATGGTAACCAGCACAAAGGACACTCCAGGTACCAGAATCTCTGCATATAGCAAGTTCCTGCTGTATTTATAGATATAGCATAAGAGAACCAGGTAAGAGATTCCTGTAATAATGGTAATCAGCTTATCCAGTAAGCGGACCAGTGTCCCTCCGAATCGGCTCTTTTTCACCGCCTCTGTGAGTTTGCAATAGATATTTTCATTCATATGCTAAGCGCTAACCTCTCCAGTTCCAATGCGAAACATATTCTTCACATCATCATTGTAATCGTCCTCAGCCTCATAGCGGTCCAGGAGAACCTTCAGGTACTTCTCTGTCTCATTCTCCGTCTCCCAACCTGCAATGATCTCACGCACAATCGGCTCAATCTCATGAGGTGCCACATCAGAGGACAGTCGCTCATCCCCAGTCATTCTCTTCAGGCAGCCTACTGCATAGTAGTATTCCAGATTACCCACCAACGTGGAGATCTGTCGATTCATTTTCATATCCACTGCCATCTTTACCACATACGGTACCATGCACTACTCTTTTCTATGTATCTAATAATTAACAACGAATTCCTTGGATTTCTCAGGATTTCATGCCAATCGGCTCCTCATCTCATTCTAAGAAGCCTCACGAAAAATCCTACATCTACTGTAATTGTAATTGTAATCTATCCGATTGACTCTGTGAAGCCAGGAGCTATTTCTACTTGTTATATCTATCAGCAGAGCTTCTATAGATTTTTCCTTCAACTAACCAGGCCCATACTTTTATGGGAAAGAAAAACCGACCTGTAGAACTCGTGAAGAGACTTACAGATCGGTCATCGTAATCATACATTTGAAATAAAAAGCCTTTTTCTTACATCAAAGATGTGCATCTAACACTGCAAAGAAATTCTTCTGTACACTTGCAAGATCACTCTTCATTGCAAAAGCCATCTCTTCGAAGAGGCGTGCACCAGCCTGCTGAAGGATACGCTCGTCAACAGACATCGCCTTCTTACCCTCACTCAATCTCTTTTTCTTACGGAGATATACGGTTTTCACAACGCCAGCTAAAGGCTTCGGATCGAATAAAGCAATCTGTGCCTTGATCTTCTCCTGACGTGTTCTCTCGTTACGCTCCTCTACAACAGTTAATTCGTCCACGTGATCTAAGATGGACTGCATCTCTTCACTGGTCTTGACATCGCGAATACGATGATTCTTATCCTCAACAGGAGTGGTAATCTGTCCGTCTGTATGGTATACCGGTAAAAGCTTATAGTAAAGTTTCTCAGAACCCTTTCCCTGAAGAGCACATTCCTCGATGCTTGCTACCTTACATACGCCTGCACTCTCATGCATAACGTAGTCTCCAACCTCATATTTCTGCACAGAACTACTCACAATAACACTTCCTTACTAAAAATTCAACACATTCTGTATTGATTATAACATCGTTTTCAGAATATTGTAAGAATTTTCATGTACAGATGAAGATTTTCAGCAAAAGCACCACAAAGAAGCAATTACGAGGAATAATTTTGTGATTCATTTCTGTGGATTTTTCGTGGTAATACCACACAGTCCTCAGGAGAGGATTTCCTGTCTCGCTCTCTCTAAGAATATATCATGCAACCGCAAGCGGTGACGGAATCCACGCTCCACTGCAGCTAAGCGTTTCGCCTCTTCTGAGGTATCTGCCCAGTTCGTAGAATAACTATCAGACAATTCTTCATCTACTAGGGAATCTGATTGATTTCCCGGATCTAACTCCTTTGTCTTATTCTGCGCTTTCCCTTCCACTTGGTAGGAAACGGTATCTAGAAGCTTCCATACATCCACAAACCAAAGTGCCTCTAGCATCTTACGCAGCACATGATAATCCTCGTAGGACTCTGTATAGATCTGCTGCAGCACATATGAAAAATACTTGAGATAGGTATCCTCTAGCTTGGGATAAGCAGTAATCATCTCCTGGTACCAAATCTTAAATACTTCCTCCGCCTCATCTTCATACAGTTTTCCAGCATGCTTTATATAGAGATCAATTAAGTGATGAAGGGTCGGATTCTTTTTTGATGATTCTGCAAAGGATACATCCTGCAGGAGAATTTGATTCAAAAACGATATGGGGTAAAAGAAGGTCTCTCCTGCGCCTTTATCCCTTGGTTTACATTTAACCTGTGCTGCATTCTCAATCTGATCCCGGACGATGAAACGATGGATTGACAGCACATAGTCGTACAGTGCCTCCTGCCGCTCCACGAGACTGCCATGAGAATCCTCCCACAAATAGTCTAGCATCCTCTCACGAGACTCCTGTAAGAAGGTCAAAAACGAAGGATCCTGATTGCCCTGCTCCCACATGATGATAGTATCGTCCTCTACCTCTTCGTAGGTCAGACGTCCCTCCGTCTCTAGAAATAATTCTGCTGCATGAATACAGGAAAGTTCTAGGCTGATCTCCGCTTCGCTGCCATAGGAGACCACCCGTCTCGGATAAACCTGGCAGATCTGTGGCATGAGATCCATGCGATGATTCCACTGGAAAGAACATAAACCAGCTCGTAGATAGGGACACTTCCCAGCAATGGTTCGAATGTGATGAAAGCCACCTGCCTCATTCACAGTGAAGATACGATACTTCAGATTCTTAGGAAAAGCCTCTCTCATCATGTGCTTATGAGTCTCATCATCGATACGAATGACCCAATTCTGGCAGCAATTGCTGGGGCACTTAGAGCCGATGCAATGGAATTTTGAATAAAACGAAATCGCTTTTCTCTTCATGATATCTACCCTATCTGGTGAAAAAAACACGAATGAGTTGAAATAAAAACAAAAATACTATTTCTTTTTTACGTTAAAGTGTTAAAATAGTATCTATATATTAGTCTATAAAACAGGAAAAGGCAGCCTCGCGGCTGCCGGAAAAAGAAAAAAGATTACTCAACATTTGACTGTCTAAGGGTATTGTACTATCATGACTGTCGAGAGTAAAGTTCAAGAATTTCATTTATAAGATGAAATTTCGTCAATGCTGTTCCATTCATCATCAGATATTTCTAATAAGTGAATAAATCTTCACTTATAATGTACCTTTAATTTATTCTTCACAGGAGAAAAATAGTGACCTTATTATCTTATGAAATCTTTCAAACCATTATTGAGCAGGGTTCCTTTGCCAAGGCAGCGCAACTACTGCATCTGACACCATCTGCTGTCAGCCACTCCATCTCATCTATGGAAGAGGAAGTTGGCTTCCCATTATTTATACGTAATAAGAATGGTGTGCAGCTGACAAGTGCCGGAGAGCAAATCAGTCCTTATCTGCAGAAGATCGTGCAGGCTAATAACAGTCTCTTGCAGACAGTTTCTGAGATGAAGGGTCTACAGACTGGTACCGTAAAAATCGGCTGTGTCAATTCTGTCTGCATCGCATGGATGCCAGCTATCATTGAGTCCTTCTCCGAGAAACATCCTCAGATCGACTTAGAAGTATACCAGGGCTCCTATACAGACGTAGTTACCTGGGTTCGAAACGGCGTGATCGATATCGGAATTGCCAGTGATGCGGTAGACGATGGTCTCCCATTCATCCCTCTCTGTAAGGATCCACTGGTTTGTGTCACTCCAATGGGATACTTCCCGAAGGGTACGAAGACCATTACTCCTGAGGACTTAAAGAATCAGCCTTTCGTCATCCAACAGGATAGCTGTGACATAGATGTCATCAATTACCTCACGAACTATAAGCTTGATATCCGGGCAAATTGTCACATCCTCGACGACCAGTCGGCACTGGCAATGGTTGAGTGTGGTGCTGGTATCTCTATTATGCCAGAGCTTATCATTAAGAATATCGTGCGTAAGGTAGATATCTATCCTCTGAATCCAGAGCAGCACAGAACCCTTGGTATCATGTCACTAAATGATGACTTCCTGTCTCCTGCATCTACTGTTATGGTAGAGCACATCAAAGAGTTTGTCATAACCCCCCACCTACGCTAACGCTTAGAGGTGGGGAATTTCTCCGACTGAGTTAAAAATCCTATCCTCTAGCCCAAGAGATTCAATTTACGAAAGGTCTCTTCCAATCTACTGGGAAGGGCATGAACAAGAAGCTTCGCCAGCCATTCAGGCGAATCCTTCATCCCACCAATCACCCAATTCACTGTCATGTAAATCGAGGCTCTGCAGTACATCTCTAAGAGAAGAGCTGTTTCATCTACTGGACCTGTTCCACTCTTCTTCTCCATCCAATTGGAATAGAAGGCATAGATCATCTCAAAGTCATGATCCTGCAGATTATTCTGGGCATCCGATTGAAAGGCAGCATTAAAAAAGACCCGCTCTTCTTTGAGATAGCGAAACTTAAGAGTTAATCCCTCTTCAACAGTCTTACCCTCACCCATGCGATCAAAGGACTTACTCATTAGGATATCGAAGTACCAGTTAATTAGGTCATACTTATCCAGGAACATTCGATAAAAGGTCTGTCTCGACACACCTGCTGCCTCAGTGATTTGCTTCACTGTAAGCTTCTCCACTGAGGTATTCTCTAGACATTTTTTTGCTGCTTCACATAGAGCATACTTTTGCTTAAGGTTCACATCCATAACCATTCCCGTCCCGATACGATTATTAATCCCTATACGACTATTAATCCCTATACGACTATTAATCCCTATATGTTTTATCTACTATTTCTAATTCCACTCTTATTCTTGATTCTAACACTGTGCCATTTCTATTTTTATTTCTTTACTTTCCTTTGTTTTCTAATCTTATTATATCATAGTAAATGAGGGAGTCGCTTAAAAGCAACTCCCTCATAATTGATCTCAATATTCTAAAGATCTGACTGTGTTATCACTAGGCATGTCCAAATTTCCCAACGACCTAGTAATGTCTAGTAATGTTTTAAATAAGAATTACATCAATTCACGATACATTGCAATGACCTGATCCAGACTAGCTTCACGAGGGTTACCTGGATAGCATGCATCTGCTAATGCATCTTTAGCTAACTGAGTTAAGTCCTCTTCCTTGATTCTGTCTGCAACAGTAGGGATTCCTACATCCTCAGACAGTTTCTTAACTGCGTTGATAGCTGCATCACGATACTCTTCCTGAGACATCGTATCTACACCCTCAACACCCATTGCACGAGCAATCTCACGATACTTCTCTCCAGTGTAATCTCTGTTGAATTCCATAGAGATTGGAAGGAGCATTGCACATGCCATACCATGAGGATAATCATAGTGTGCAGACAGGCAGTGAGCCATAGAGTGGTCAATTCCAAGACCTACATTAGAGAATCCCATACCAGCGATATACTGGCCAAGTGCCATTCCCTCACGACCTTCCTTCTCATTATTTACAGCAGAACGAAGATACTTAGAGATCAACTTAATTGCCTCTAAGTGGAACATATCTGTCATCTCCCAAGCAGCTTTGGTGGTATATCCCTCAATAGCATGGGTCAAAGCATCCATACCAGTGCATGCTGTCAGTCCCTTAGGCATAGAAGACATCATCTCAGGATCAACAACAGCTACGATTGGCATATCGTGTGTATCAACACATACGAACTTTCTCTCCTTCTCGACGTCTGTGATTACATAGTTAATGGTAACCTCAGCTGCAGTACCAGCAGTTGTAGGAACAGCAATAATTGGAACACATGGGTTCTTCGTTGGTGCAACTCCTTCAAGAGAGCGTACATCTTCAAATTCAGGGTTGGTAATAATAATACCAATTGCCTTAGAAGTATCCATAGAGGATCCACCACCAATTGCAATAATGTGATCTGCTCCAGACTCCTTGAAAGCCTTCACGCCATTCTGAACATTTTCAATGGTTGGATTTGGCTTAATATCAGAATACAGTGTAAATGGAATCCCCGCCTTATCTAAGAGATCTGTAACCTTAGCTGTTACGCCAAACTTAACCAGGTCTGGATCAGAAGCAACAAATGCCTTCTTAAAGCCATTGTTCTGTACTTCATTTACAATCTCATTGATTGCACCAGCACCGTGATAACTTGTTCCGTTTAATGAAATTCTGTTTGCCATTTTTCGACTCCTCTCATCTTCCCAAATACATTTTTAAACAGCCTTCATTTCCTTTTAGAGATTGGGACTTACACAAAGTTTTTTTATCTAGTCACCAATCTTCTGTAGAACTGAATCTACCTTCATTGTAATGAATAAAATGAGAATATGATGTGACACATTTTCTTCTTTGTCACATTTTTAACAAGCCTGTCTATTTCATGACAATCCGATTTTTCTCTCCACAATTAATCCATGCTCCAGCGGACAGTACTTCCCCGATGATTGTTACGATTCTTCTCAACAATCAACTGATCATCAATCTCATGCTGCAGTTCCTCGACATGAGAGATAAAACCAACCAGCTTATTACCTCCAGCCATAGACATAAGTACACGAACTGCCTGGGCCCTCATTTCTTCATCCAAGGTACCAAATCCTTCATCGATAAACATCATATCTATATTATTGGACTGTACCTGATCCGATAGCCCAAGAGCCAGAGACAAGGCTGCAAGGAAGGACTCACCGCCAGATAACATGGCCACATCCTGCTCCTTACCAGTGGATGCAGACAGGGCTCTTAAATCGAGTCCGTGATTTCTACCTTCTCCTGCCTTCTCGATATCATACATCTTCAGAGTGAATTCACCCTCTGTCATCTCTTGGAATCGAATATTAGCAGCCTCTAGCACTCTCTTCAGATAGTAGCGCTGTACATAGGTCTCTAGATCCATACGTGCTCCAGATGTCTTACCAGACACCTGCTTATAGAGAGTATCAAGTACAGAAGCCTCCTCCATTGCTGCTCCCTGGTCCTTACGGATCTTCTGCAGGTTCTTCTCAGTCTTCTGATTCTCCTTCAGGTACTGGGCTAATTTTTCTGTCTCCTGCATACGAGCTTCATAAATGTTGCTAGCAGAAGTTGCTTCTTCCTCTAGCTCTGTAAGGTTCGGTTCCTTCCTCTCTCCGATTGCAGAGAGGGCGACTTTCTTAGCACTTTGCGCCCGAGCAAGCTTGGTCTGGAAGTCCTGGATCTGTTCGCGATAGCCTTCCACCTGATTTCTCTCATGATTCTCTACAAGAGACATCCACTGTTCCTCAGTTAGTTTCTTCTCCTTACAGGTATTCTGATACTCCGTTAGGCGTGTCTCTTCTTCCTTCTTACGCTCAGGAATCTGCTTCTTGTACTCCTTCTCCTTGGCCTCACAGGCATTCTTATTCCGGAAGGCTATATCGAGTCTCTCCTGGTCAGACTTCATACGATTCTCTAATTCAAGGAGGACAGACTTTGCCTTTACAATATCATCTCGAATCTCTTCCTCATTTAATCCAGCTACTTGCTTCATCTTTTCATCCAGGGATGCCTTCATCTGGGTGTACTCTGTCTGGGCCCTATTCCAGGATTCTTGAGCCTGGGTCAACTGTCTCGCTTGTTCTTCTGTTTTCTGGGCAACCTGCTCTATACCCAATTGCAGTTCCTTATAGCGACAAGCATCCTTACTCTTCGCCTGGTACTCCTGTACAGAGAGATTCATCCAGGTCTGTAGGACTGCCTGTAATGACTCTAAGTCATCCTCACCCTGCAGGATATCTGCAGAGTCCGGACGTAGCTTTTGAATTTCCTCTTGTAGTTCCTGGATCTCCTTTTTCAGGTTAGCGTCCATGGCTTGGTAGCTTGCCTGTTTCCCCTTGGCATCTGCTGCCGCATCGCTTTGCTTAATAGCAAAAGCACTTGCCTTACGGTCTGCCTCATCAACCATTTCCTGAGTGAGTTCCTGCTCTTCCTCAGTCAACTGATGAGGTGTTGGATGATGGATGGAACCACACACAGGGCATGGTTTACCTTCTTCTAGATCCTTAGCTAATATGCCTGCCTGGGCTCCTAGATAGCGATTACGTAGGTTCATGGCCTTCATCGTCTGTTCTTTATAGGCCTTCGCTGCCAGCTTGTAATTGGCCTGTGCAGACTCTGAAAGACTTCTGGCTTCTTGCATCTTCACCAAGTCTGCCTTCGCCTCTTCTGCTTTCTGTAAGAGGCTACGGTAGGACTCCACCAGTTGCTTTGCATGGGCTTCCTGGCTGGATGCATCCTGCAGGGTTAAGGACTCCTGACGATAGTTTTTCTCCTGAATTCTTAAGGTCTCACCATACTTCTGAATATCCTTCCGTTTAGCCTCTAAACCATCCGCCACTTGCTTCTTCTTGGCTACCTGCCCCTGCATCTCATGAATGGATGCAAAGATCAGCAGGGCCTGATTCGTGGTCTCCTCTAACTTGGCATAGGAATCCTTTTGTTCCAGATAATCCTGGTTGGACTTCTGGCTCTTAGACTTAGACTCTTCATAGGCAGTAATCAGTCCCGGAAGCTTATCCTCCTCTGCCTTCCCTCTCTCTGTAGTAAGCCTGGTCTCTCTTACAGCATCTAAGTAGCGCTGGTTTACTTCCTTAATCTCATAGGCAGCCTGAATCTCCTTCGTGAGTTTCTCTAGTGCATCCATCTCCTGCTTCAGTTCCGTGCACTTTAATAAGGTCTCCTCCGCCTCACGAAGCTGGGCGAAGGAAGCCTGCAGGGTCCTAGCCTCCGTTAGGCTGGCATTCTTCTGATCACGAATGGTAAGGAGTTCTCCTGTCTCCTTGGTCATATTCTTCCACTTTTCCTCAGTGGATTGATTCAAAGAAATTAGATTCTCCTGGAGTGCCTCTAGATCTGAGATAGATAGTTCCTTGGCAGAGCAAATACTTTTCTGAAGAGTACTTAGGGACTCTGCAGTATCTGCATCCTCTGGAATCGTGATTCTGGCAGCCTCTGTCTGACACTCTGTTAAGAGTTTTTGAAACTGCTGATTCATGGCATCATATCGAGCCTTCAGTCGATTATTGATCTCTTCATAGAGGTCTGTATGAAAAAGCTTACGAAAGATCTCCTTACGGTCCTTAGAGGGAGCAGTTAATAGCTTACGGAATTCTCCCTGAGCAATCATGGCGACCTGCATGAACTGGGCCTTGGTAAGTCCCACCAGTTCCTGTAGCTTCCCCTCAATCTCCTTGGTTGGATAATTCTTTCCATCATTCATGGTCAGAGTGACTGTCTCTGATACATCCTTCGTCCCCTCTCCACGTACCTTAGGTACAGAATGCTTTGGGCTACGACGAACGGTGTAGTATGCCTTCTCCCCATTCTCCAGATTAGAGAAGGTGAACTCCACATATGGTTCTACTGATAAATCCGCATAGTTACTTTGCAGAGACTGTCCTGTCTTATGAAAGTCTCCAGTGGAACCCTCTCCATAGAGAGCAAAGCTAATGGCATCAAAGATAGTGGTCTTACCTGCACCAGTATCTCCTGTGATTAGGAATAAATTGGTCCGAGGTCTCCGAAAGTCAATCTCCGTGCGAGAACCATAGGAACCAAATGCTTGCATAATTAACTTTTCTGGTCTCATCTTGCCTCCTCCTGTACCTCTCGGATGACATCTAACAATAGTTCCTCTAGCTTAGGATCCAATGCATTCCCTTCTGTTCCCATTAGAAACTTCCTGCATAGTTCCGCTGGATCCATCTCTTCGTCATCAATGGTAATCTCGTTCTGTCCTACTGCAGTAGTATTCACGCGGCGGAATTCTAATAGATTCGGAAAGGCTGCATCTAAGCGATCTCTAATCTCTAAGAGATTCATCCCCTCTAAATCGGTAAGACGTATGGATACATAGTCCATAGACCTCTGGCTTAATAGTTCCTTAGCGCTTCCCTCTATTACTCGAACCTGATGGAGAGGATGCAATGGAAGCTCTCTGACCTCCATCTGCCCCTTCTCTTCTAGGTCAATCATAAGCACATGCTTCTCCTGTCCCGCTTCGCTGAAGGAACATGCAAGGGGAGTTCCACAATAGTAGGCGTGCCCTTCATTCATGTGCCATGCTTTATGGATGTGACCTAATGCTGCGTAATCGAATGGACGAAGCACATCCGAACAAACCAGGTCTACATTACCAACGGTAATACGCTCGGACTTAGCACGATTCTTAGTGAATCCCTCCAGATCCCCACCTGCAGGGAAGTAGAACTGATGGCTAACTAAGACATTACGCTCACTGCCATCAATGGTCTCCTTAGACAACAGCGTGCGAAGGGCGTCATCATAGGACATATGATTCCCATCCTCACCAGGGCCAGTAATCTCCTTAATCATGGCAGGCTTCACAAAGGGAAGGAGATAGAAATGCACAGGACCATGGGCATCCTCCAGGGTCACCTGATAGATCTGATCTCCCTCATGCATTGGAGGCTGGCCAATCATATGTATATGCTGACGACTAAGAATACCACGGTACATATCTACACGAGGTGCGCTGTCATGATTACCAGAAATGGACATGATCTCTGTCTCAGGCAGCTCCCTGTGGAGTCTGGACAGAAATCCATCGAATAGTTCTACTGCCTCTGCAGATGGCACTGCCTTATCATAGATATCCCCCGCAATCACGATGGCATCTGGTGCCTCCTCTGCTGCCATGTCTGCAATCTCGTTTAATATATATTCCTGATCCTCCCTTAGATCATGGTCCTTCAGTCGAAGGCCGATGTGGAGGTCTGATAGATGCATAATTTTCATATATCCCCCTTTCTGGATTCACCATTCACCATTTACTGCTGAACACATTATCCCACACTAAATATGTCATTAATGTCCCAGTTGAAATTTTATTAAACTTTACAAATCTCCCCTAATTCTCCTGTTGCCCTATCCTGTTTTCTCATGATATCTGATACAATGCTATGGGAGTAAGTAATCGGGGAGTTTTACAGGGTACTATCTATGGATTCAAAATCATCTACTATTAAATATACACCAATGCGTTCAACTGGGAATCACTCAGCCTCATCTTCTTCGAATCGAAGTAGTAGAACAGGCTACAAAAGTCAGAGCAGAAGGGGTCATAGCCAGACCAGAAGTTGGCGGAGAAAGCAAAAGAAAAGAAGACAAAAGAGACTGACGATCCTTGCCATGTGTCTGGTCTTCGTATTAGTTGCAATCTTCTTTCTCATAGGTTTTCCAAAAGGGAAGAACACGCCTCTTTCTGCCTTAGAGCATCACCCAGAGACTAGCCTCATGACAGAGAAGCCTGAGATCAAAGTCGATCTCCTTACCATCAATAAGTATTCTCGCCCTGGCATCAAGCGTACAGAGCCAGTCCGTGATATCGTCATCCATTGGACCGCGAATCCTGGAACCACTGCAGCCCAGAACCGGAGCTATTTTGAGAGCCTGAAGGATACCCATATCACATCAGCCAGCGCTCACTTTGTGGTAGGTATGGATGGAGAGATTGTCCAGTGTATTCCAACCAATGAGATTGCCTACGCTGCCAACAATCGAAATGGTGATACCATCTCCATCGAGTGTTGCGTTCCAGATAAGAAGGGCGCCTTTAATCAAGCAACCTATGACTCCTGCGTGAAGCTCACCTCCTACCTGTTAGGTAAATATAATCTTAGCGACGACGCAGTCATCCGCCACCATGACGTCACAGGTAAGGACTGCCCTAAGTACTATGTCAAGCATCCGGATGCTTGGAAGAAGATGAAGACAGATATCAAAAACTATCGACATACCTATGGCACTCTGACAGAGATCACTGCGGAGTCAGAAGATAGTAAGCAGTAAAAAATGCCTAGCAAGTCTATTTTTGCCAGGCATTCCATATGATTCTATTCACACTAGTCAATGACAATCCGCTCACCATCTGGATTCACCGTGACACCATGGTAGGATTCGTCCAGATCAGCCACTAGAATTGCACGGTCATCTACCACCTTACCATCCTTGATGAGATAGAAGAGACCCTCACGGCCTGCTGCCGCATCCTCTTCTCCATAGTTGGACAGCTTATCGCAGATCTTATTATAAGGGAAAGCATACTTTCCATCTGCTAGCTTGGACTGATGGGCATGATCCTTCGGGCCATATACCATCCGTCTCTTTTTCACCATATCCCACAGAGGACGGATGAGATCCGTATTCTTCTTCTCGGACCAGAGATTCTTCGCATCCCAGTTCGCCCACCAGGACTGCATCCCCTGGTAGACATAGTTGCTATCCGCTCTGAAGTCAATGGTGCATCCCTCTGGAGTCTCCTTCATGGCCATAAGGATGGCTGTGGTCTCCATGGTATTATTGGTCTGATCGGCCTTAGCTCCATATGCCTCGGTCAGGATATTCATATCCCGGTCTAGAATCACGAATCCATAGCCGCCAGGTCCAGGATTATGGAGAGCACCTCCATCGGTATGGATCTCATAGAATTCTTCAGGAATTGCATTTTTGTCAAAGTTAGACCATGCACTACTTTGGGAGCTACTCTTTTTCTTAGCAGAAACAGTTGTTTTTCCACCAGAGGTCCTTGTAGAAGTCGATTTATCCACAGTTTTTCCATCTGCTGCATTACTACCGCTGCCATAAGGCATCCATCCGGTCGCCTTACATTGTTCCCATGCACTCTCTGCCTCAGCCATGGTGGCATAGCCCTTATAGACAGCCCCCTTCTGGCCCTGGACCATAGTGCTGGTCGTAGCCCAGTCTGTATAGATGCCTGGTGTGATTCCTCGAAATACAACGTATGCTTTATTCTTAGCCATATAATCTCCCTATTTTCTATAGATCCATGGTCAGATCATGAATCCTAGCTACAATCTCTCTCCATCATATCAGATTCGAAGCAGAATCAGTATACCTTATAGAATCTCATTTCTCCGGTGCTCCATTTTTTCGTTCAAATGGGAAGAATAAACTCCGTTTTTTTCGTAAGTAAATTTCTCTTGGCTCCAATGATTCTCCGGGGGAATCATTCACATGAAAATATACACCTGCTCATTTTCTAATCGGATTCGCCCTTATTCTCCTAATTTCTCAGCCTCCAGGATGATCTCGACACACTTATCTACGCCGAGACGACCTACATCAAGCACCAGATCATAGTTATGGTAATCACCAAATTCCTGACCTGTATAATTCTTGAAGAAGTTAGCACGCTGCTTGTCCCACTTCGCAATCTCATGCTTTACATCACGTCCCTTATTCTCAGGCAATTCAGCTGCATGCATGATGCGGTCCTCTATAGATGCATGTAAGAAGACATTCAGGGATGGGATCTCTGCTGTACGTAAGATTGCCTCAGAGCAACGGCCTACAATGATGCATGGGCGCTGAGCCAATTCAAGGATTACCTCAGCCTCAGCCTTGAAGATCTCATCGTGGGATGAGGTATAGCTCATGGCATTATTGAGGATGGAATTTAGAATCTTACTTCCCTGGCTGATGGTCTCGCCCTCTGCCTGTACTTCTTCCTCAGTATAACCGCTCTTCTTTGCGGTCTCTTTTACGAAGTCCTTATCAAAAAATGGAATCCCAAGCTCAAGTGCAAGTGCTCTTGCAATGGTTCTACCATAAGCTGCGTATTCTCTGGAAATAGAGATTACTGGGTATTTCAAATCACTCATACTGTATCCTTTCGATTCAACGGAAACTTACCGATCGGTCTATATTTCCACATGCCAGGTAAAATATAGACCACTTATCCACTATGCTTAAACAGCCTTCTTCGCCATCAGCTTCAGTACTACCAGGCATACCACCTCAATTGTGACACCAACAAGGTCTGTAAACAGGCCTGGATGAATGAGAAGTAGTCCTGCGAAACCAATTGCAATACGAATCAGAGGATTCATATTGGTGAAGCAGTAGCCCTCAAGAGCTGCAGATAATCCGAAGATTCCAAGTACAGAAGTAACTACAATCTGTACCATCATAAGTGGTGTCGCTCCGATTAAGAGCATAGCCGGATTATAGCAGAACATATATGGCACAATGAATACTGCAATCGCAAGCTTAGACGCATTGAAGGCAGTCTTCATCGGATTGGACTTCGCAATTGCAGAACCAGCATAAGCAGCCAGAGCTACTGGAGGTGTAATATCTGCAACGATTCCAAAGTAGAATACGAAGAAATGGGCAGCCAGTGTTGGAACACCCATACGAATCAGGATTGGAGCTGTGGTTGCAGCCATGATGCAGTAGTTTGCGGTAGTAGGAACACCCATACCCAGAACGATACAGCAAAGCATGGTCAGAAGCAGTGCAATAATCAGATGACTTCCAGCTACTCCCACGATGGCATTGATCAATTCATTGGCCAGTCCTGTCATGGTGATGGAGCCAGAGATGATACCAGCTACACCACAGGCAGCGCCAACTGTGATGGTTGACTTACCACCAGCCACCAGTGCCTCGAAGATCTTCTTCGGTGTGATGCGATTCTCCTTATCGAAGAGAGATACCAGGATGGATAAGAGAATTGCGAAGGTTGCTGCTCTCTGCATGGTCATCATATTGGCAGAAACCCAGATTACCAGCATTACCAGTGGAAGTAGGAGATAGATCTTCTTCACCAGCTGAGAGAACTTCGGCAGCTCTTCCTTCGGGATTCCTGTTAGCTTCAGTTTCTTAGCCTCTAAGTGAACAGAGATAAAGATACCGAGGAAGTAAAGGATCGCTGGCAGAATCGCACGGCCGATGATATTACCATATGGCAGTCCAACGAAATCAGCCATCAGGAATGCTGCGGCACCCATAATTGGAGGCATAATCTGTCCGCCTGTGGAGGATGCCGCCTCCACAGCGCCTGCGAATTCAGGCTTATAACCAGTCTTCTTCATCATCGGGATTGTTACAGAACCAGTGGTAACTGTGTTACCAACAGAGGAACCAGATACCATTCCGCAAAGTGCAGATGAGATAACCGCAACCTTTGCCGGGCCACCTGCGAATCGACCAGCAACTGCATTCGCCAGCTGGATGAAGAAATTTGAGATACCTGTTCTCTCTAAGAAAGCACCGAAGATAATAAATACGACGATGTACTTCGAGCAGACACTTACTGGTGTGGAGAAGATGCCCTCCTTGGTATAGAAGAGGTTACGCACCAGATACTTCACACGACCGAAAAATTCCGGATTGGTCAGTCCATAGAACAGCGCGTAGATCAGGAAGAATCCAGCCACAATCAGAATTGGTAATCCCACGCATCGACGGGTAACTTCAATCAGAGCTGCCACACCGATGATACCGATGATAATCTGGTACCACTGGAAGCGAGTTCCCTGATTGATAATAGCCTGGGCATGAAATACAAAGTAAAAGTAAGAAAATAATCCAGCGCCCATGAAGAGGCAGTCATACCAAGGGATATGATTGGCCTTCTGGCTTCCCTTCTTGGCAGGATAGATTAAGAATCCCATGAGGATAATCAGTCCTAAGAAGGAGCTCAGTCGGATCTCCTCTAGGAATGTTGCAAATAGAGTTACATAGATACACCAGATGGAGAAGGCTACTAAGATCACATCGATGACGATCTTCGGCTTTCCTGTCCATACACGGGTATTAGACTCACGGTCATACTTCTTCATGACCTGATCTACAGTAGACTGGTCTACTGCCTTCACTGTGTTCATTTCAGACATGATCAGTCTCCTTTCTTCAGATCGAAGTCCTTATCGGTCTTCACTTCAATTCCATGTTCCTTATAGTACTTCGCTGCACCACTATGGTAGGGAGCTGTTGTTACGCTGGTGGCTGTCTCAAGAGACAGTTTCTCACCCTGAGCATTCTCCTTCTTAATAGCATCCTTGTGATCGAAGATTGCAGCAGTCAGCTTATACACATCCTCTTCAGATACATCCTTAGATACTACCAGAGTCGCCTTTACAGCAACGGTTCTCACTACTTCCTTCTGCTTCGGATAGGTGTTGGCAGGAATCTCCTGCACCTGATAGTATGGGCACTGCTCTAAGAGATTCTCACACAATTCCCCGTCGATATTGATTAAGTGCATACCGTTGGTGGTTGCAAGCTCTGTAATAGCTGTCGTTGGAGCGGCTGCCACGATGAATGCCGCATCAATCTTACCATCCTTCAGCGCCTCTTTACTGTCCTCGAAGGACTGGTACTGAGGCTTGATATCATCCATGGTGATACCTGCTGCAGTCAGCACATCCATAGCGTTGAAATATACACCAGATCCGCCCTCTCCGATGGAGACTCTCTTTCCCTTCAGATCGTCAACAGACTGGATGTCATCATTCATTGTCATCAGCTGAACCGTCTCAGGATACAGGCTTCCAAGGACACGAAAGTCCTGGGTACCGCCGTCTGTCTCGAAGGAACGAGTGCCCTCCCAGGCATAGGTCATTACGTCGGACTGGGTGAATCCCAGCTGGAAGTCACCATCCTGGATACTCTGCAGATTCACCTTAGATGCACCTGTAGATACAGCGGTGACTTTGATGCCTGCATAATTTTTCATGTACTGTGCCAGAACGCCGCCGTAGGAATAGTAGGTTCCTGCGGTACCTCCGGTACCAAACATAAACCGCTCTCTTGCCTGGGTGCATCCGGTCATTAATACCGCACCAGTTGCCAGGAGGAGAGCAAGTCCTGCTTTGAATTTTTTCATCATAAGTACTTCTCCTTATTTGTATGTCTAGGACATACAGTTGTCGCTAAGTCAAGACTCGCTTGCGAGTCTTGCGCGCCGGATTCGGGTCTGCTTCAGCAGACAAATTCCCGTCCGAATCCGTGCGCATCCTCGCGGAGCGTTTAACGCAGTCGGAGCTTGTACTCCGACTGAGTTAAACCGATTTATTATATCATAGATGAATCGTTTTTATTAGTAAGATTGGTAGAAAGATTGTCGATAATGAAAAATCAAAAGAATATGGCTCTATCTATTCCCCATTTTCATAGAAAAAGGGGCTAGCGCACATTACGCTATCCCCCATTCTGCATTCAAGAAAACCAATCCTACGGGCGGTTTATATTTCCTATAGGCTATGACAGGATTGCCTTATCGGATGCGAATTCCTGTCCGGAGACCTCCTCGAACTTATGGAGTAGGTCCTCGATGGTGAGCTTCTGCTTCTCCTCACCTCGGATGTCTAAGATCACACGGCCCTCATTCATCATAATGAGACGGTTGCCATGAGCGATGGCATCACGCATATTGTGAGTTACCATCAGTGTAGTGAGATGATTCTCAGAAACCACACGGTCTGTGGCTGTCAAGACCTTCTCTGCAGTCTTAGGATCTAAGGCTGCTGTGTGCTCATCTAAGAGCAGAACCTTGGGCTTCTGAAGAGTTGCCATGAGAAGGGTCAGGGCTTGTCTCTGTCCACCAGATAATAGACCAACCTTAGCAGTCATACGATCCTCAAGTCCTAGGTCTAGTTCCTTCAGGAGGCTCTTATACTCTTCCGTTTCCTTCTTGGTAACACCCCACTTCAGAAAAGAGTGGAAGCTACCACGGCGCTTAGCCAGCGCCAGATTCTCAACAATCTCCATGTCTGCTGCAGTACCTGTCATCGGATCCTGGAATACTCTTCCCAGGAAGCGGGCTCTCTTATACTCAGGGAGACCAGACACTTCCACCCCATCAATTTTGATAGAGCCTGTATCGATTGGCCAGACACCTGCCACTGCATTCATTAGAGTTGACTTACCTGCACCATTACCACCAATCATGGTAACAAAGTCTCCATCCTCAATATGAATGGTGACTCCATTCAGTGCATGCTTCTCATTGATCGTTCCTGGATTGAAGGTCTTTTGTACATCACGTAATTCTAACATGTCTCTTACCCTCTCTTTCCAGCTCTATGATAGCCATGCTGCAGACGGTCCTTCACATATGGAACGCCCATGAAGATTGCTACAACAACAGCAGTGAATAGTTTCAGATCATCGGTGGAGAACTGCATAGCCAGAACCATTCCGATGACAATGTAGTATAGAATTGCTCCCACAATAACGAAGGTCATACGGAGCATGAAGTTCATACGCTTGCCAAAGATTGCACCACCAATGACCTCACCGATAATAACAGCAGCTAAACCGATGACAATGGCACCACGGCCCATATTGACATCTGCATAGCCCTGGTACTGTGCCAGAAGAGATCCAGCCAGAGCCACCAGACCATTGGAAAATGCAAGTCCCAATAGCTTCATGCCGCCGATATTAATACCCTGGGCACGGCTCATATGGGGATTATTGCCTGTTGCTCGAAGGGCAGATCCCTGCTCTGTACCGAAATAGATGTAGAGGAGCACAATGACAATTGCCACGAAGATTAGTCCAGTCAGAATCGCCTTATTGATATATCTTAGAGAGATAACCAGTGGGTAATTGGCAACAGATACCGCCTTATTCGGAGCTCCCATAATGTGCAGGTTAATGGAGTAGAGGATAAATTGGGTCAGGATTCCAGAGAGGATATCTGGGATACCCATTACCACATGAAAGATTCCTGTTACACATCCTGCCAACACGCCAACACCGAAGGATGCAACCATAGCAAGTGGAACTGGGACACCATTTAAGATTAGCATGACTGCTACTGCTCCACCTGTTGCGAAGCTTCCATCCACTGTCATATCTGCAAAGTTCAGCACCTTAAAGGTGATATATACACCCAGGGCTAAAATGCCCCAGATTAGTCCCTGGGCCACATCTCCAGGGAGGGCATTAATAAACGCTGTCATCTTAAGATTCCTCCAAATTACCTTGTCTTACTTACTATTACTTATCCTTCTTAATTGCTTCATAACCATCTGGAATAGTAATTCCTAATTCCTTAACGATGCTTTCGTTGTACTCCTTCGTGAACTTGGTTGCAGTCTGGACTTCCATATCACCAGGCTTCTTACCATCACGGAGAACCTGAGCTGCCATCACACCTGTCTGGTATCCCAGATCATAGTAGTCGATGGATAGGGTTGCTACACCACAACCCTTACAGATATTCTCTTCACCTGCGATGATTGGCTTCTTTGCAGCCAGTGCCACATTATTGATATTTTCAGCACAGGATGCTGCAGTATTATCTGTTGGAATATAGAGCACGTCAGATGCATCACATGCATTCTGGGTGACATTTGCAACATCATTGGAATCAGAGAATGTGAAAGCATTCACGGTATAGCCAAGTTTCTCAAGTTCTGCAGTTACTTTATCTGCCTGGAACTTAGAATTGGCTTCTGAGTTACAGTAAAGGATCCCTACATTCTTCGCATCAGGGAAGAGTTCCTTCACCATAGCTGCCTGCTCATTCAGTGGAGCCAGATCGCTGGTACCAGATACATTGGTTCCAGTCTTACCAGTCCAGTTTTTCATATCTAATGCGGTGGCGTAATCGGTAACACTGGTTCCTAAAACAGGGATATCAGCAGTTGCCTGGGATGCAGCCTGGAGTGCAGGAGTTGCATTGGCCATAATCAGGCTCTTATTAGAAGAGACGAAAGTATTGGCAATCGTTGCACAGGTAGCTGTATCGCCTGATGCATTCTTTACTTCAATAGAGACGTCATTTCCCAATTCCTTCTTCAGGGCATCCTTGAATCCCTTAGTTGCAGCGTCCAGTGCTGGATGCTGTACCAGCTGGATGACACCAACCTGGTACTTTGCATTGGCATTGCCACCTGATGAGGATCCACATCCTGCTAGCATACCTACGGACATCAAAGCCGCCATTGTTAATGCGAGAATCTTTTTCTTCATAATCAGTTCCCTTCTTTTCCCTTTTCCTTAGTTCTTTTTTCTTTTCTCTTTATCTTATAATCTTTTCTTTTTCCTCACGCTTTACCACGTTAACGTGATTTCTATTCACGACTATAACACGTTAAAGTGATAGAGTCAATTCCAATTTCAAAACTTTCCCATATTCCCATTTCCCTACTATTCTACGCCACAATTTCCTCCCCATTTCCTTCAGAAAAGTTTTATAATAGAAACCGTATAACTACTAGTAAATACCCACATAAGAGAGAGGTATAATCATGGACGTTACACTACGCGCAGCAATGACTCCTTCGGATGAGAGTCGCTTTTTAGATAATGGATTCTATGTTGGACCTAATTTCTTCTCCTACATGGATGTCACTGGTGTCCGCCTAACACAGGACTCATCACCTAATAATGACGGTATTATCCTGCTGAATCTCCGGAATGGATGGGCAGTATCTGCCTATTTCGCAGACCAGCAGAAGCAGGATGGCGTGTTCATCTTCAACTTCTTTTTCAATATGCTTCGTAACCGTGATATGCATGCTTATATGCCATATAGTGCTCAGCCAGTTTATAACCAGGGCTATAATCCATATCAGCAGCCTATGAATCAAGGCTTCTACCCTCAGGCTCCATATGGTCAGCCTATGAACCAGGGCTTCAATCCTCAGGCACAGCAGCAGCCTATGAATCAGGCCGCTCCAGCCTTCAATCCTGCAGCCCAGACTCCAGAGCCTCAGGCAGTTGAGCCAGAGCCAACTCCAGCCGATCCCTATCAGGAAGTCGCTGAGTTGAAGAAGCTCTTAGATGATGGCACCATCTCTCAGCAGGAGTTCGATGAGAAGAAGAAGGAGATCCTCGGCTTATAAATGTAGACCGAGCTCCCATCTCCAGTTCCATCCTCTCTTTTCATAGAACCGCTATGTCAAGACTCGCTCGCGAGTCTTGCGCGCCGACTGAGTTAAAAACACCCTCGCTACAGGTCAAGTTCCAAAAGGACACCAACCTATAGCGAGGGTTATTTTTATATAGAAATGAAATTACATCTGATGCTCAAAAGCGGATTCCTCGAAAGCAGCCTCAGCTGTCTTACCGAGGCCATCTCCTTCATGATAAATCTGCTCTGCCTCAGTGATGTAGAGAGGATTCTCACCGCTCTCCTGATCCAGGTGGATCTCCTCCATGGTGGACTTCACCATGACAACTGGGCAGAACATATCCTCAGGATTATTCGCGATGACACGAGCCACGCGTCCGTCAGACAGCACCACATCGGTACCAACAGGATAGACCACAACAACTCGAAGGAAGGTATCCATCACACGATAATCGAACATGATACCAGCCTGCTCCATCATGTACTCTAACACGTCTGCAGGATTCTTCGCTTCCTTATAGACACGCTTCTGCACCATGGCATCATAGACATCACATACGTGGATGATACGAGCAAAGAGAGGGATGCTAGGATTCGTCAGGCCTCTTGGATAGCCAGATCCATCCGAATTCTCATGATGAAAGAGCACGCCACAACGAGCATTCACTGTCACCCTAGGATTGTCATAGAGCATGTCATAGCCGAACTGAGAATGCTGCTTCATCACCTCGTATTCCTCTGATGTATAGCGACCAGGCTTATAGAGGATATCTCTCGGCACCATGGTCTTACCAATGTCATGAAGCATCGCGGACAGTGCCAATTCCTCTACCTTCTCCCTTGGCATTCCCAAGCCGAATCCGATAACGGCAGATAGCATAGCTACATTGATACTATGATTATAGACGTCGTGATTGTTCTGATTAAGATAGGACAGTTCCACATAGTTCTGATCCTGATTGGCCAGCTCCTCTACCATGTCAGTTGCATAGTAGATGATGGCATCCAGATTCATCTCACGAAGTGCCTTCCCAGCGCTCTTCTGTCTTGAAAGCGGATAGAAATCACCCAGTTTCTCATATGGACTGAATTTGTCATAGATATAGAGTCCTGGAAAATCAATTCTCTTCAGTGCATAGATGAGATTCTCAGTGATCTCATGATTAGCTGCTAAGAGACATCTTCCATTTTCGTCATAGATGCATTTCTGCGAAATCATTCCCGGACAGAGATTTTCAGTAGCGACATATCGCATGCGTTCATTTACCTCGTCCTCCCCCAGAATTAAAAAGCACTCGCAGGGTCCTCTTTAACCTACGAGTTCAATTATCCTACGGTTCGCTTATAAGTACTGCTAATCCTGTCAAGACTCGCTCACTTACAAACGCCTTCAAAAAAAACTCAAGTTCATCTGAACTTGAGTTTATATTAGAGCTGCTAACGGGAGTCGGACCCGTGACCTCCGCCTTACCAAGGCGACGCTCTACCAACTGAGCCATAGCAGCATTTCCTGTCGATTCGCAACCGACTTTGTTAGTATATTATATGGTCCTATCCAAGTCAAGGTATTTTTTCAAAAAAAAGAAGCGACGGAATCATCCGCCGCTTCTCATTATTATACAGTCTGTAGTCTCTCTACGATGGCATCTAACACTTCATGTGGAACAGTCTCATCATGATAGAGATCTGTCAGTGTGCTCTCCGAATTCAGGAGGGCAGTCACATCCAGCCATGTCGACTTGTGAAATTCCTCATCAAAGATTTGGAAGATGTCACGATTCTGCAAGAGATTCGCTAGAGACATCACCATGAAGTCTTCATTCATATCAAAAGCCTCGAGATATCACTTCATCGGATTAAGCACGAGACAGGTACTCACCAGTACGAGTATCGATCTTAATCTTATCTCCGGTATTTACGAACAGAGGTACATTAACCTGAGCACCAGTCTCAACAGTTGCAGGCTTGGTAGCATTCGTAGCTGTGTTACCTTTAACACCTGGCTCAGTATCAGTGATCTCAAGCTCTACGAACAGAGGAGGCTCAACTGCGAATACATTACCGTTGTAAGAATCAAGCTTAACAATCTCATTTTCCTTAACGAAATCAAGAGCGTTACCAACTTCATCTGCAGTCAGAGCGATCTGATCATATGTCTCAGCATCCATGAAGTTATATACGTCACCATCCCGATACAGGTATGTGTAGTCCTTACGATCGATACGAGCAGTAGGGAACTTCTCTGTTGGACGGAATGTTGTCTCACGTACACCACCGTCGATGATGTTCTTAAGCTTTGTACGAACGAAAGCTGCACCCTTACCAGGCTTAACATGCTGGAACTCTACGATCTGCCAGATCTTACCTTCCCACTCAAGTGTAATACCGTTTTTAAAATCTCCGGCTGAAATCATCTGATTTTCCTCCTTAAAACACACTTCTTAACTATATTATGTCGAGGCGAAATGAACTACCCCGAAATCATTCGCTTCTGGGTATAAAACCAAAACGCACATTTACTGTACTATTTTACAGTAATTACCTGATTTTTTCAATCTTTTTTACATCTGGCGAAAAAGATAGACCAATCCCAGAGGATTATTTACTTATTATATTTCTCTTCAACAGCAGTAATTAAATCGATACGTCTCTGGTGACGACCGCCCTCAAATTCTGCATCGAAGAAGGCATCTACAATGGCCTTCGCCTCTTCCAACCCAACGATACGTGCGCCAAAAGCGATGATATTCGCATCATTGTGCTGCTTGGCGAGACGTGCAGATACAGGCTCTGAGCAAACCGCTGCACGGATGCCAGGAACCTTATTGGCTGCAAGAGAGATACCGATACCAGTTCCGCAGATCAGAACGCCCTCTTCTGCCTGACCAGAAGCGACAGCCTCTGCTACCTTCTGCCCATAGACTGGATAATCACAACTATCCGATGTGTCCGTACCGAAGTTGATGACCTCATGGCCCTTGCTCTCTAAGTAAGCCTTGATTTCATTCTTCATTTCAACAGCTGCGTGATCATTACCGATTGCGATTTTCATTACGATGTCCTTTCACTTTCCCCTTTGAGCCCCATACGAGGACCCGGTTTACATTTATCAGTCCTATAATCCCCCAGAATCAGGGGTGATTACTTCTGGATACGCTTTCTGCAGAAGATGTGGAATGGGATGAGGACCAGTGCCTCGATGAAGCGCTTCAGAACGATCTGAGGCTCCTCCTTCCACTTGAGAACCGGCTGCACCAGGATAGAGTAGACCCCAGCGCGATTGGCTCCCCAGATATCTGTGAAAACCTGATCTCCTACGAAGATGGTCTCCTCCTTGGTTGCACCCAGATCAGCCATAGCCTTCTCATAGGAGCGACCTGCAGGCTTCCCGGCCTTATAGATATAACCATCGCCGCCAACTGCCTCACAGAAGCTCTTGACGCGAGGCTCCTTATTATTAGAGAGAAAGATAAACCGGTATCCAATCTGGTGGAGACGATCCGCTAATTCCTTAGATCGCTGGTCCGCTGGAGCGCCATGTGGAACCCAGGTATTATCCACATCAAACAGGAGCACACGATAGCCCTCCTGATAAAACTTCTCAAAATCAATGACATAGGTGGACTCTGTGTAGAGATCCGGGTACCATCCAGCCATACAGTTCTCCTTACGTATTATCTTATTACCAACCCGCTTATTATAACTTTCGAGCATAAAAAAATCCACCTTACGGTGGATTTTCATAGTTCTTATCAAATTGACTTATAAATCAAAGTTCTCAACCGGGTGGAGTCCATTGGATGCGCCAGATGCGCCCTGGCTGCCAACAAAGAACTGGTACTGCTGCAGTACTGAATCCTTCTGCATAGCAGAAATAGCCTTCTCCACGTCAAGTGTGCGGAGATCACTATCCTTACCAACCATCTCGTAAGTCTTATTCGGATCATACTGCTGAGCGAAGTCAAAGGAAGTAAAGCTCTGCTTGCTTCTCGCATCACCCTCGCTTACTGTAGACTGGTTTGCTGTGCCCTGAACAGGGGACTCACCTATAGCCTCTGCAGCCTGGGTTGCAAGATCCTGGCTGACCTCTTCAGCCTTACCCATATGAAGTTGTCCAGAATAAAAGCCGTGATTACCACGGATACCTGAAATATTCATCTGTACCACTTCCTTTCAAGGGTTATATCGGATGATTCCCTGCTTTCATTAACCCATGAATAGTGCACAAAAACCAATTATAAAAAGCCGGTTTCCTGTCCAATATCACCATAGGGTATGGACTTCAATTCGACCCTGGATCAATCCTGTAACTTCTTCAGCTCGTCCATGAATGTATCCACATCCTTGAACTCACGATAGACAGAAGCGAAGCGAACATATGCAACAGAGTCGAGATCCTTTAGAGCTCTCATCACCATCTCACCGATGTCCGCGCTGGCGATCTCTCGCTCCTCCCGGTTGAAGATCTGCTTCTCGATGTCATCCACTAAGTCACGAATCTGATTCGCAGAAACTGGACGCTTATGGCAAGAGAGGAGGACACCCTTCTCAATCTTACTGCGATCATACTGCTCACGGTTGTTATCCTTCTTGATAACAATCAACGGAATGGTCTCCACTTTCTCATATGTGGTGAAGCGCTTACCACACTCATCACAGATTCTACGGCGACGGATGGATGCATTATCATCAGCCGGTCTTGAATCAATAACACTGGTATCATTATTCCCACAAAATGGACACTTCATAGTCTCTTTTGATCCCTCTCGTAAAAACCCAATTCAACAGATCATCACCTGTCTCACATGTATTGGAGACGCTTCGAAATACACCTGACCTCAACCTGTCATACATGTGTCAAAACCTTCCATATACAACAAAATACAGTACGCGGATACTATTCCACATACTGTATTTAGTATAGTTTATGTCTGATGAAACTGCAAGGAATAATACGTAGTTGATTCCTAGAAACTGGTCTACAGTCAAGACTCCTCCGACTGCGTTAAACATTGAAACGGAAGGTGATTACATCACCATCCTGAACCACATATTCCTTACCCTCGAGACGGAGAAGACCTGCTTCCTTACATGCTGAAAGGCTACCAAGACGAGCCAGATCATCATAAGCACATACCTCGGCACAAATGAATCCACGCTCGAAGTCTGTATGAATCTTACCAGCAGCCTGAGGAGCCTTGGTGCCCTTCTTAATTGTCCATGCACGAGTCTCATCCTCACCAGTTGTCAGGAAGGAAATCAGGCCTAAGAGCTCATAGGAAGCCTTAATCATCTTATCCAGGCCAGACTCCTGTACGCCAAGGTCTGCTAAGAATTCCATCTTCTCATCATCATCTAACTCAGAGATCTCAGCCTCAATCTCAGCAGATACTACATAGACACCAGAGCCTTCCTTCGCTGCATACTCGCGAACCTTCTGAACCTCAGCATTGTTCGCACCCTCATCTGCGATATCATCCTCAGATACATTGGCTGCATAGATGGTTGGCTTAGAAGTTAAGAGATTGTACTGCTTGAAAGCAGCTTCTTCCTCTTCATTCTTGCACTCAAAAGCCTTAGCCATATTACCCTCTTCTAGGAAAGGACGCAGACGTTCAAGCATCTCAACCTCACCCTTCAGGGACTTATCCTGCATAGACTGCTTCTTAATCTTAGAGTAACGACGCTCAAGGATTTCCATATCAGAGAAAAGAAGTTCTAAGTTAATAGTCTCTATATCACGAATAGAATCAATGGAACCATCTACATGAACGATATTATCATTCTCAAAACAACGAACCACATGGACGATGGCATCACACTCACGGATATTTGCCAGGAACTGGTTACCAAGTCCCTCACCCTTAGATGCGCCCTTTACCAGACCTGCGATATCAACAAACTCGATGGTTGCTGGGATGGTCTTCTTACTGTGATTCATGTCTGTCAGAACCTTCAGGCGCTGATCAGGTACAGATACGATACCTACATTGGGATCGATTGTTGCGAATGGGTAGTTGGCAGCAAGTGCGCCTGCCTTAGTTAGTGAATTGAATAGTGTTGACTTACCTACATTTGGTAAACCTACGATTCCTAATTTCATAATGTTTTATATCTCCTTAAAAAGTCTTTATTTTACGGGCTTTCCGCGTTTTGCGATTTCGACCGGGCACCACATCGGGCACCATCTGTTTTGATTTCGCATTAAGTTTTATATCACTTTTAACGCGTCAGCCACGAGATCAATCTCTCTGTGTTTTTCATCTTCCGTAATATGTACGTATAGATTCATTGTGATTCCGATATTGGAATGACCTAAAATCTTCTGCAGAGTCTTGGGTTTCATTCCACCTTCAATGCATCTGGTAGCAAAAGTATGTCTTAGTACATGCATTGAAAATCTTGGAATGCCTATACGGTCGCAATACTTAAACAAGCCAGTGTCATAAGTGCTGTTCTTAACCGGTGTACCCTTTCTGCATAGAAAGACGGTATCGCTCCATTCAATCGGAACGAGCTTTAAGCTCTTGTTTTTTGCTTTTTGATTCTCAAGAATGCGGATTGCTTCATCTGTAAGCGGAATTGTACGATAGCCAGATTTACTCTTAGGTGGGCCAACTCTCCATTCACCCACACTATAGCGATACTCCATCGTCCTCTCAATCTTCATAGTTCGATTTTTGAAGTCGATATCACTCCACTTAAGTCCCGCAAGCTCTCCTGTACGAAGTCCGGTCTGTAATACGAATCGATACTGATTCTCATAGCTGTAACCAACCACAGCCTCTAAGAACTTCTTCTGAACATCTATCGTGAGAGCTTCCTTCTTCTCAGACGGCTTCCCCATATCACTCTTTACTGATTTCTTGCATGGATTATTGATAAGAACATCATTCTCCTTTGCAAATTCAAGCATGTTATAAAGAGCTATTCTTGTCTGATAAATTGTGGTGGTCTTATACCCCTCTTCAGCCATCTTGGAAAAAATCCTCTGACAATGAATTGGCTTCACATCTGTCAAAAGTTTGCTTCCAATCACACACTTAATATTGCGTTCATATCGTTCTGTGTAATTTCTGACCGTGTTAGGTCTCACTGTCTGCTTTTTGATTCCTATCCAATACTCAAACCAGGCATCTACGAGCATATCCCCAGCCTGATCCAAATCACTATGTTTATCAATATATGTAGCATCAGCGAGCCACTGTCTTACTTCTTGTAGTTTCTTGGATTTCTTTTGTCTTCTTTTACCGAATTTATCAACGAATCTCGCTTGGTATGTACCATTGGCTCGTTGAACAATTCCTTCTCCAAGCTCCTTTCCTTTGAGATCTTTTCCCATTAAAGGCTCCTTTCTAAGCTAAAGAAGCCCCTAAATCAACTAATGTATTATACACTAATCAGGGGCTCTTTACAACGTTGTTTCATTTTTGGCATGCCCAAAATCCGCTGATATCAAGCATTCTTTAGATTTCAATATTTTCTGAAATGAATCTTTCAAACTCCTTACGCTTTACCAGCTTCTTCTTACCCACATACAAAACAAACGGGCATCTCGGCATGCGGAGGAGGCTTTCAAGCTTATTGATACCAATATTGGAATACTCAGCTGCTTCCTTTATGGTAAGAGCAACCTTTGCTTCAATCGGTACAGTCTGTTTCTTCTGCTCTTCCAACTTTGCCAGAGTAGAATCTTTGTAATCTTCAATATTAATCATCTCCATCCGAAGGCTCCTCCTTTCCAAATATTTCTTTTAAAATCTCGTGCTTATGTTTACCGGATGCCACACGCTTACTCACTACAGTCTCCATGTGAATCGGACGACACATATCCAGAATCCTGTCTGAAATTCGAGCAAACATAAGCTCCTGCTCTTTTACATTCTTTATGCTAGCCAGATCTAAATTGGTCGTAACAATCAGAGGCTTTCCAGAAGTCCATCTTCGATTAATCACGTTGCCAATATTCTGCAATGCAAACTCAGAATCCTGCTCCGCTCCTAAATCATCGATAATCAGAAGTGCATATGAATCCAATGACTTAACATATTCATCTGCATCGAATTTTGAAATGTTGGAGATTCTAGCAAAGTCCGTCATCAAGACCTTCTTCTCCTGCTCTAACAGAGCATTGGCTATAGCAGCCGCCATATAGGTCTTTCCTGAGCCCAAATTGCCCCATAGAAGGAGTCCGATATGTTCCTGCCTAACCTTCTCCCAATTTTCTACATAACGCTTTGCCATAGCCATCTGAGGGACGGTTCCATCATCATTTTCAAAAGTCCAATCCCACATGCGACGATCTGTAAAACAAATACCTTTATTTCGTTCAACTAGTTCCTCGTGCTCTCGTCTGGCATGTTCTTCACGCTCTCTTTTGATTTTTTCCTCACGGCATTTACAAGTGCTAGGACGCTTATCAGATTTAAAAAACTCGTTGTATTCAGGAAGCCTTACCTCCAAGGGGCCACCACAAAGTGAACAATGTAATAAACCATCTTCTGCGACATAGCTATCCGGTATGTTTTCTCTATTCCAAAATGCATTCATCATTAAAACGTGTCCTCCCCATATTTATAAGATGTTATTGTTTCTTGTTTATTATTGTTATTAGTGGCAAGTTTTCCGCCCCATGAAGAGACAGTTTTCTTACCCTTATACGGTCGGTTTTCTGTCCCTACTACAGGCGATTTCCCGACTATACTTGCGGAAGGAACTTTGACATAAATCATGTTCGCCCGGCCTTTAGTCATTCGCTGCTTCTCCACAAGTCCTGCCAAGACAAGTTCATTCATATTTTCCTTAATCGTTGAAAGGCTTCTGCCCATTTCCTTCGCCAAATCTTCCAACTTATAATTGATATAGACTCTTCCCTGTTCATCCACCTTGCCATTAGTGATGGATAGATTGGAACGATTTAAAAGCTTTGCATATAAAACAATTGCCGTACTACTCAACCCAGATCCGTGAAGATCATTTGGAATCACGGAATAGTTGGTTAGTTTTGTGCCACGGGTTAAAAACTGTAATGCTTCCATTAATCTTCACCTCCTACTTTTCGCTTCAGCTCATTTAATTCATCTGAGACTTTAAAGATTTCTAATTCCATCTGTCGGTATTCCTGGATAGGGATTAGGCCGAGCTTCATCTGGAAAAAGATCTTTATTCGCTCTAAAAGCGGTAATCCCTTTGCTAGGAAATCACGCTGTTCTAATTTCTGGAGTCGCTTATCGCAACCTGTTGCTAAGCTTTCTACTTTTTCTGTGATACCAACAATGGTCTTCGTATGTTTTCTGCGAAGCTCTTTGTTCTCATCTTTCAGTTGCTGCTTTGTTGTATCTAACCTCTCTCTGAGGCTTTCATACATATCCATCCAATCGGTTATATCCTGTGCCTGAGACTCACATAGTTCTGACCACTCCAACAGTTTCTGATACCTATAATCGAATTCTGTAAAATGAATCACTTCGTCTAACAGCATTTCGAATTCATCTACTTTGTCATGATCTATGGAGTAGCGCTTGCCATCATCACTTATGCTTAGCAAACTATCCCTCGAATATCGGAAGGCACTCATCTTTGCCCTTGCAGTTGATTCCGGTTTGCCGCAATCATCCATGAGATATCGCTTGGCATAATCAAAACTGCACTCTTCATATGCAGCCAACTTATACAACTCCCAGTGATTCCCAAGATGCTTTATTGTTTCTTCTACATTCATGAAATAATCCTCCGTGTTTATCTTCTCGTATTACATTTGGGGTGATTTTTCGCCCATTACTAAACCGAGTCCAAAATTTTTTTCTCAACATACATTTGGGTTGGAAAATCGCCCATTACTAAATCAAAGGAAAAAATTCTTAATATTCTCTTCTCAACTACTATTTGGTACCTTTCGTCACTGATTACTAAAAATGCCTCAACCTTTTTCCTTCGCTATCTATTTTGGACGAGTCCGGACTGATTACTAAAAATTTGCAACAAAAAAAGACAGGATTACTCCTGTCCATAAAAAAACACTTGCGGTCAAATTTCACCGCAAGTGTTTCTAATGTTGTTTTTTGAATGCCTAATCAAAATCAGTTGGATTACTATAACACATCCAATCCAAACTAGCATCCAAGCCAAGCTCATGGAATAACTTAGCTTCACGCTTAGCTTCTCTAATACGAGCACTGTTAGCTTTTCTTCTCGAATCCTTGCTATACTTTTGCTCGTTCTCGACTCTAGCTTTATAAGCCTTGTTATTCGGATTATGCTGATTAGCATAATCGTCACGTTGTTTTTGAGTATGTGTCTTAGACGATACTCCTTTACATTTTGGCATAGCTCTGTTCTCCTTTCCCCCTGATATCTCACTTCTTTGATTACGCACTAGATAGCGGACATAACGTCACCTTCTCAGCTGAATTCACGATCAAATGAATTATCTCTGCATTTAATCAAATCTCAAGGTTGGAGAATGATTTTTGTATAATCGCAAAAATCACTGTATCCATTTTATCAAATCTGCAATTATAAATAAACCTCTGCCCCAAGCATAATGATCAAGGCATAAAAATCCCTTTTGTTGCCAAAAAAGTTTTGAAAGCCTTATATAATACCGGCACACCAGCAGTAGTTCCTGCTATCATCAAATCACCACCCTTATCTTTTACATAATCCCACAAAGGGTGCTTGTCATCTATTTCAGTTTGTATAATTCTCATTATTTCTTTTTCAACAGCAACCGCATCTTCTTCTGATGCAAAAATATTATTCAGTATGTCAAACTGAGCACGAGACACTTTTAATTGTTCTTGAAGTGTATCTATATAATCATTTTGATTATCTATTATTCGATTTAACCGAGCGTTCGTCTCAGCTGTATTATTAGCTGTTGCTTCCATCGCTGCCAACTGCCTATCTTCTCTATTCCTTTGCTCTTTTCTTTGCTCATCTAAAACAGCTATTGTTTCAGATATACTCTTTGCCGAACTTGCAAACGCACCATTAAACATCGATGAATCCATATTTTATTATCCTCCTTTTCCGTGCAAACCCTTTATTTATTATATCAATATTAGAATCCCGCAGAAAGTCAGCAACCTTGTCCAGCAAGTGGCGCCAACATGTCTGACCACCTCATTTTTAAATTATCTCAAAATCCCCCTTCACGGATATTCCGGACAGACCCGCTAGCCTCTGGCAAGCCCATAAATAGGGCATTCTGTAAAAAATCAGCGAAATGCCAACAATGTTCGGATAATCCGATAGATTCAATTAAAAAAATATAACAGGATACGCATAAAGGTACACAATTCCTTTATGCAAAAATCCGTGCTCCTATGTCGCCCGCCGGAATCTATTTCATACTGCGTATCCATATATGCACTTCTGGTCCACTGGACCAAAAGTTCCCCCACAACAAAAAATGACTTCTGGTCCATTGAGCCAAAAGTCATCTTTAAATAATCTTATTCAACTTCTACTCCAGTGGAGCAGAAGTTACTACCAAAACAAATTAGAAATTGATTTAAATATTTGCGCCAATCGGGCACAACTATCAGATGATACGTTTTCCAATAATCCGAAAAGAATCCTTTTCCTTTTTTACTTTTTGCAGTTCTGTAATATCAAACATCTCAGTATATGGTTCTAGTATTGGAACCATTTCAAAATATGGACTATTAAAAGGATATGGATAAGCATTACTTGTATATTCTGGATCAGGTCCGAAAAAGAATACATAGTTCTTCCCGCTACCTACGCTACTTTTAAAACAAACCCCATCAAATCCTTTTTTTCTGAAGAACTCGGCCACAAGTTGTGTTGCCGTATACTCGTACGAATGATCTTTTTTATCATCAGAAACTGGCATAGATATTTCTTTAACAAAACTTCTCCAAAATCCGTTTATCCAACGATTATCATGATCATAATCCGGATCAAAAATACTATCAGGTGCATAATATCTATTATCCGATAAATCCACTATTTGCAGAACGTTTTTAGTAATAAATTCAGCTGTTATAGCATTCGCATTTTCAGCCACACGACATTCTAATAATGTTGTATCGATATCTGTTGCTAAATATAAATATGGTATTCCAGCCGGGTTCATTCTATTAGTAGTGGCAAATTCAGCAGGCGGAGGTCCCATATGACTATAAGAATCTATTTTTTCTAATTCGCTTATGGAATCATCTTCTATAACACGTGTTCTATATAGTTTTGTTCCAACCGGTATATCCACAACAAAATCATAAATATACGGAACAAGTTCTTCTAGATATGCCTCTTTTGGATTATATCCTTCACAATCAAAGAAGCGATTATAATGCTTTATTACAAATTTAAAGCCTTCCCATGCATGATAGATTCGCATTTGCTCACTACCATACAAATCTCCCTGCAGCACCCAAATATTTGCATCTATGTCGTCATAAGGATCCTCTGCACCTTTTTGAATTTCTCGATAGGAATATAGATTTTCAAACAAATCCTCTAAAAGTGATGTTGCTATCACTTTATCATCAAGAATCATTTCATAATCCATTAATATTTCACGAATGCTATAAACATCTGCTTCATTCCCATCCGGGCCACAATACTGTTTATCCTCGTCATCGTAATACGCGCCAGTCCCTTCATCATAGTTTTCATATGCCTTATTAATGCATTCACGCATATAAATTCCCAAATTCTTAGTAGAAATTAGGAAGGAATCATTCGTATTACAGTAGCAACATTTCCCCTTCTGATCATAATGCGCTCTTATATACTCACATAAATATTCATTTGAAAAACAGCGGTCACAACAATATACTGACTTCATTTAAAACCATTTTCCTATTCATCATATTATTCACTTCTAGTCCAGTGGACCAAAAGTTCAACCCTTATTTCACTTAATTTGAATGCCTTTTCCAAAATCTTTTAACATCTCTATCTGTAATATGCCCTGATAAATGCCCACATAAATGCTTTCTGATTTCTACAGCATCAGTTCGAGCAAAATAATAATAATCACAAGATTTAATTCTAGTATTCTCCATCAACCGAAGAAATAACTGTTCATCATTACATGGCGAAATTCCTAACAGTTCAACTTTACCTTCAATGTTTTTTAGTTCAGATATCCCATATCTTGAATCCCGCTCTTCTTCACCATATTTTTCTAACCAATACCATGACATAATGCCGTTACAATACATATGTCTAAATGATTCAACAACGCTATCAGCTTTATCTATATAATCAGAAAAGCAGCCATGTATATGATAAACTGGCACCTCCCCGACCACTGCACTTTCGATATTCGTATCATAGTTTAAAGTAAAAATCGCATCTTGTGATTTTAAATAATTAACAAAACTATCCGGATAAAGCTTATACAATTCATTTACCTTGCCACCATTATATATTGCATCAATAACAATAGGCTGAAGGATTTCATCTTTTGCATATCTACACAATTCTCGTTCATCATCATCTATAGAATTCAAATATAATACTTCTAAAGCAAGAAAAATATCTTCTAATCCTATATCCAATAACGAACTGTCAGATGTATATGTACGTCGAACTCTTTCCATTTCCATTTGTAGAAGAAGATAATTATTATCTTTCGGTATTCCAACCTCATTACGAATTATTCTATTAATTGTTTTCTCGCATGTATCAAGGATATCCAGCAATTCTTGCTTATCAAACCCCAACCCAGAGTACTTATCTTCGTTAACATTTTTCAACATACGCTCTAAAATAGCATAGTTTCCGTATTCAGATGGCCCTCCATATTGAATATCAATCCCATTACCAACAATAAGTGTTCTCATTTTTTATCTTTTACTCTCTCCACTGTGTCTCTTCCGCAATTTGAGAAATCGTCTTTCCGTTATAAGTAAAGAACTGCGGTCCAGAAGTAGAATAGCCCTTTATCCTATCCGAAATCGCTGACAACGATGTTATTTCATCGCCATATTGAACTTTACGTTCTCCAACAACCGTAACCACTACCGAATCATCTTCAACAAAGACAAGTTCAGCGCCCATAGGGATTCCACACTTGGCAAAATTAACTGGTGGTCTTTTTGTCTTTTGCTTTTTGGATGGCGCAACCTTAACTTTCTTAAGCTTATCTTTAGTTCCGCTGATGATAGCTATCGATTCCAGTAATTCATATGCATCCTCTGGAGACATAATAAAAAACTCTCGGCTTTTAGTAATTCGCAAATCTGGATTAAGATTATCTATCAACTTATGCAGCTTTTTATCTTCAAGATTTCCTGCTGTTTCATAGGTTGCATATACTTCATAGTCATACGGAAGCGCCGTTGTACTTAATTGTTTGCGTCTGTTCTCTACATCCGTAGCATAGCCAATTTTCACCATATCCGGAAGCGCCGGATTTGTCATGATATATATGTATCCCTTAGCCATCTTATGCGTTCCTTTCTACACTATAATATAGTCTCATCTTCCTTATTAAACTTCGCATTTGTCATTCCATAGAACCGCTCGAAATAAGCCATCAGTCTGTCGATGACACCTTTCTTCATCTCAGCTCTATTACCACCACCAAATCGTGATACCGGTGGAAGAAGTTTGTCAATATCCGTTCCTGTCGTTTTAATCTCACCATCTCGGAATGCATTTTCGATGAACTTTCTGGTTTCATCCGGCTTTAGTCTTTCACTCTCGATAAGAACTTCCAAATCATGTTCCCTTTGCTGAACGACATAATCCTGCCATTCAACAAGAACATCATCAACCTCATTGATACCCATAATAAAGTTTTCAATAAGTTGCTTCTTGCTTCGAAGTTCAGGACTTGCATCAATTGCCTTACGGATAGTAATCAGAACCTCTTTATCTTCTCCGTGACTATCATGGTACTTCTTTACAAGCATCAAAATATAATCGATATTGATTTCAATCTGCTTAATCAACTCGATTTCAAAGACAATATCATCAATAATATCGGTGCTTTCACCATTCTCTCTTTTACGCTTCCATTCATCACGCAAATCCTGGTATCTTCCAAGATAGTCCTGCAAATCGCGCTCCGATATTTTTTCTTTACCCTCGAATTCATCAAACGATACCAAAAGATTTCGCATACGAAGCAAAGCACCAAACAATGCTATAAACTCTTTTTGATTCTGTTCGCCTTCTATGCGTGGATCTGTTAACGGAAACTTCTCCGTCAACTCCTCTATCATATCCACGTATCCCGGCATTGGAGTTCCATCTACAGACTCATAACCATAATAGTAATCGTTAAAGCTCTGCAATAATACAATTCCACCGGCATTCTTATCGCCGAACAGCGATATTGCACTATCAACACGTTTTTGAAGATTTCTGAAACATACGATATTTCCAAAAGTCTTAATGCTGTTAAGAATACGATTTGTACGCGAAAAAGCCTGAATCAGACCATGCATCTTCAAGTTCTTATCCACCCAAAGCGTATTTAATGTTGTTGCATCAAAACCGGTAAGGAACATATTTACAACAATCAGCAAATCCAGTTCCTTATTCTTCATTCGAAGCGAGACATCCTTATAGTAATTTTGGAATCGGTCACCATCGGTACTATAATTTGTTTTAAACATCTCGTTATAATCTTTTATAGCATCATCCAAAAAATCACGCGAGCTCTTATCTAAAGCAGATGTATCTTCCGGATTTTCCTCATCTAAGATTCCATCCGTTTCTTCCTCGTTTGCGCCATAACTGTAAATGGTAGCAATTCGAAGTTTCTTTGTCGGATCAGCTTCCATCTGCTTCTTGAATTCCTGATAATATAGTTTTGCCATATCCACAGATGCAACAGCTAAGATTGAATTAAAGCCTGATAATCTTTGCTTACGCTTTTCTTCTTCTACCTTTCCGTTCGCAGCTGATGCAACCTCGCCGATATTCATCAAAGCATTGTAGTAATATGTCTTATTACCACGATATGTCTTTTGATCAAAATGATCTAAGATATACTTTGTAACCAGCTTAATGCGTTCCGGTGCCTGGTATGTCTTCTCACGATTGATATCCCATACCATCTCATCCGTAATATCTTCTTCCATATCCATAGTCTTAATATAATCTACACGGAACGGAAGAACATTCTTATCATTGATAGCATCTACAATCGTATATGTATGCAACTGGTCGCCAAAAGTCTGAGCTGTTGTAAAATATTTAGCATTGCTTCTGGAACCGGAATTTACAGCAAAAATCGGAGTCCCTGTAAAGCCAAAGATATGATACTTCTTAAAATTCTTTACAATATCTGCATGCATATCTCCGAACTGTGATCTATGGCATTCATCAAAGATAATAACAACATGCTTTCCAAAAACTTCATGTCCTGGATATTTTTTAATGAATGTAGAAAGCTTCTGAATGGTCGTAATAATAATATGCGCATTCGAATCCTCTAACTGTCGTTTTAGAATTGTCGTATTACTATTAGAGTTAGCAGCTCCCTTTTCAAATCTGTCGTACTCCTTCATAGTCTGATAATCCAAATCTTTACGATCAACGACAAATAAAACCTTATCAATATAAGGCAACTGAGAAGCTAATCTTGCAGATTTGAACGATGTAAGAGTCTTACCGGAGCCCGCTCGTGTCAACCCTGTGATACAAATTTTTTCAAGTTTTTTTCAAAGCCCTCCCATCAAAGCAATATTTTCATAAGCTCAGCCTTTAATTTAGCTTTCCTCTGCTCTACAAACTGGAGGAAATTAGCATACGAATACTCCATATCCGGAAGCATATTGATTGTCCTGTACTGGATTTTTTCTGCATCCGTCTTATATTGTTCTGCAAACCATACATCGAAATCAGTGGTCAGCTTCTCTTCATTAAGCTGTGCAGCCAGCAACTGCAGATTACCAATATCGTTCACTGTTTCGATATACAGATCCAGCTTATCTTCCGGCACACCTTGTTTTCTCAAGTAACTCTTCCTGAATTTGCTCTTCGGATACATGTGATCCTCATGGAACTTATTGCTAAAATCAAGCGACGGATAAAGGAGCATAAGCGTTGACAAGGTTTCTCTTGCACCATATCTCAACTTAAGCAGATATTCATCAATATCATCCTCACTGAACTGAATCGACTTATTGGTTCCTTTGAATTTATCAATGATTGCCTCTATCGGGAAGTCGTTTGTTCCGTTTTCCCTAAGGATATCACGTATCGGACGTATAACATTATCTGGCTGTCCGCTAAATGCCTTCTTGAGCAAGGCCATAATAAGCCATTTTTTTATCTTTGTCCTGTTGTCTTTAGTGTTGCTGGAATCCACAAAATTGTCCGGCATTCCTATCGTCATGAGATAATATGCGATTGGAATAAGCGCATTATTCGAGCTCAAAGTCTCGCCCGTATATCCAAATGAAGATGCAAGATTTACCGACTGCTTTATAGCCCTCTTGATCTTATCCCAGTTTGCCTCGATCTTCATCATGTTGGGTTTATTAAAATTATCAACTTTGAATGCGATGTCCGGGAAATCAGATAAAACCAGAGCGGTCTTCAATACAAAATCCTTATTTATTCTGAATCCACCACCTATTGAATTTACATCATCTACAAAGTCTGTTATCTCTTCCCTCGCATCATGATTTTCCCACTGTGCGGATGCGATAGAAAGCAAAAGGTCTGAATATGTAAGCACAGTTCCCCCACTATTTACACGGATAAAAATGTTCAAAACTTTATCCAGTTCATCAGTTTTTTCCTTGTAGTAGCTGAGTGTGAGTGATGTATGGATCACTTTATGCAACTGTGACAGCGTATTAGTTGCAAACTTCGCCTGTTGCTTCGTGTAGCTAAAATCTTCAGAAAAGCTGATATTATCCGTTACATAAGTCGCAACATCCCCAAGATCATCCATTTCCAAAATCTTACCAACCTCAAACCAGTATTCTTCGTCTGAATTTTTTACTGTATCACATACCTTAAATTCAAAATCATATTTATTTGTGCCGTCTTTCGCTGTATCGATCAAATTAAGATATAGTCTTCTTACAGGATATGCATTATCATTTTTCTTCTGCTTATACTTCAGCCTATAGGCATATGTTCCCTTCAGTCCTATATAGATGGATGTAAGTCTTTGTTGTCCATCCAAAACCGCAGTTACACCATCTGCCCCTTTTAAGTCAGCTTTTTTATTATGAACAGAATTCTTTTCGTGATAATTCTTCAGGAACTCGTAAAAATCATAATCGCCCAGCTTGTCCTTGCTGATCTCCCAGAACAGAAACGCTCCTATAGGGTAATCTTGCATCAAGCTGTCAAAGAGTGTTTCTATCTGTGTCGTATCCCACACATACTCTCGCTGTATTGACGGAAGGACATATTTATTTGCGGAAATATCCTTCATTACTTCTGCTATTGTAAGCGGTGTTTCATATGCCATTAAAGCATACCTCCTGTCATATTATTTTGTGATTACCAGCGAAAGGCATCAGGCGTCCTGCGAAATACTTTCTCTGTGTATATCCGAAATCAGTTGCCTGCATTCATTCTGTGTAGCCTCAAGCAAATTGCAAGCATCAGATTTATTTTTCCTGAGCGCACGAATGTCCAGGATCTTATTATCTATCTCTCCGATGCGCTTACGATAATTTTCATTCAGCAATTCATTCATTGCATTATTATAATGAATCACAAGCCCATTGGCTGCATCGTTAAATCCTGCACGCAGTTTTTCCCTGTTGTCACGGATTTCTCTGTTTCTTCTATCTTCATCAATATCTTCTTTGGCCTGCATCCCCCATGAGAACACAACGCCAAAAACCCCTAATGCTTTACCAGCTATATTTATTTTCTTAACCCACTTAACAGCCTCCCACGGCTTAAAGCTATGACCAAAGTAATGACCTATGTTAAGAACCCATTCATGAGCATTGCTTCCCGAAAAAGCCTTAAGTCCATTTGCAGCCGCATTCGCACCAGTTGTATTTGCAATTATCTTACTGCTTCCTTGCGCGATCCAGTCAGTTTTCAGAATCTGATTGATGATTGCATTACCACCATCTTTTCTCTTGCCTAACCTGAACCGTAAAGCATTAGAAAAATCAGAATTATAAAAATCATCCAACTGTGCCTGACAGTCTGTAGTTAATTCCTCAATTTTCGCAACTACATCTTTTTCACATCTTGAAGAAATCTCATTAACATCGCTATAGGCTTTTTCAAGCATAGCTTCAGCTGCGGATTCATCACTGCAATCATATATATCGTTTGCAATAGAACGGCCCTTATCTCTTATCTCGGAAGCAGCACTTTCATAGATCGCCTTAACTGCAGATTCTATTCTCCATGAAGTCTGGGAAATAATATAACGTTCTCTAAGCATATGCTCTTCGACAGCATCAACATCATCATTTCCTGTAGATGATTGGAAATGAGGAATTGCACCCTGTAAAATATCAAACAATTTATAAAGCACTGTTGTCAGTCTGGATGATATTCCCTTATCTGCGACAAACTCATTCAACGTTTCGACCAACTGATCATAATTGCTACGTTCTTTAAGTTCCTCTGCAATATCTGGATCATCCTCTGACAAGCTGTCAATATATGATTCCGCATCAACAAATACAGTCCTGAGATCTGCTGGAGAATACGGAGTTGTAACCTTCTCCAAATCTTTTAGTTTTACCATACGGTTCTCTTCGGTATTCCCTATATCAGCCATCTTATTAACTACAAGAATCATTTCAGCAGCTTTGTCTTTTTCCAACAATAGCTTTCTAAAGTTTTGTCCAACTAAGTCATCGAACAACTCTTCCGTGACCACATAAACAAGCATATCTGCTCTTGCTATTGCCTTATAGCTGATTTCATCGTGATCTGGACGAATAGTTGTTTTTATACCGGGTGTGTCAACAACTTCAATCCCATTCCAATCATAGGAATGTGTTTCCATGGTTTTAATACCTTCGCCAATTTCAATATCCTCTATGCCGGTCAGCGCCTTGATAATAGTAGACTTACCCGCACTAAATTGGCCGACAAAAACAATGCTTATCGGCTTTTCTATATCAAATACACTGGTTGGCAGAGAAGATTCCTTATATCCCACCTGCTCTAATACATCTTTTACCTTTTGGAGTAAAAGTTCGCTTTTCTGAGTCCAATCAGAGATTGAAACTATTTCTTGCTTCATGCCACTATCCTCCCGCTCATTTCATTATCAACAGTCCTGTCAACTGTTGCGCCATTCGTATTCTATTTCGAGTATATGCATCAACTGTTTCAAGTGCTGGAATATGAGCAATCCTTGGCTCTCCATTTATGTCCTGAATTCGTATTTCACTGCGTTCGCATCCTTTTCCTATCGCTTGCCCCAGCATTGACTTAAGGTTATCCTTTTGAAAGACAAACCATATTTGTTCCTTCAGCAAATTCCGTAATGAATTTCTTGCATCATCTGGAAATCTCTTTCCGTCGTCCAAGACAATCATAACTGCATATCCCGGTATTCTGGCCAGACTATTTATGTGATATTCCAATCCTTCATATTCCTCATATGCCAAAGCTTCCGTTACTACCAGCTTGTTCGTTTCTTCAAGCTTACCATTTAGTCTTTTAGCAAACATATGTTGAACATCTGAAAGTGCGAACAATGACGAAACCACTTCGTTCATCGTAGCTTCCATAGGATTCATATATTTTTTCAGCAATTCATCATAAAGTACATTTTTCATTGTTTTGCGCAAACTGTTCATCATTTTATTAATGTGATTGGTCAGCTTACGCTCTAACTCTTTTCTCGCATTCTTTGCCTTAGACTCATAATCCTTAAATAAAAGATTACCGAGCCATCCTAATGCACCAACGCCCAACCCTGCAATTACCAAAGGCGACGCCACAAAAATACCGGCTATTGTAAGACCGCCTGAAACTATTGATGTTGCCCAGTTCCATATACGACGTCCATTAACTATAGAATGCATATTAAGAGACTGTTCAGCATTTAGCTTGTATGAAAATTTAATATCAAACTCCGTTTCCCTGGTTATCTCCCGTAACTCACTCTCACATTCTCCGCCTAACTGCTCCAGGAGCTTTTGAGCCCTTTGCTGTATATTTCTATCTTTTACTACCTCGTTCCATTTTTTGCTTGCGTTCTTGTTTGCATAGTTGTCTTCAGCAAATATTGCAACTTCTTTCTTTAGGTCACTTGAAACCGTAGTCAAAAATGTTTCAATTTGAGTATCCGCACTCTTTGTAAACTCTCTTATCCATTCTGACAAAGCTTTGCGCTTGGCAATCATCAATGACCCTTGCTGGCTATTCTGAGCACTCTGTTCAAAAAGGGTTTCTACAGAATCTACAAGCGGAACTGCAACAATTTCCGTATACGCCTTAAGTTTATAAAACCCGCCGTTCCTTGTTATCTCATCAACGATAACCTGATCGATATAATCAAATCGGGACAAATAGTATAATTCTGATGCATATTCCTGGTACTCTTGTTGTTGTGACAAGAATGCCGCTTTAAGGTGAACATACGCAAATCTTACCGTTCTCCAATCCTGACCATAGCTATGACCAAACTCGAACAGCTGATTCTTTATTCCTTCCAGATGTTCTTTCCGCATTTTCTTTTCAAGATCTCGCTTGAACATCTTCATTTTCGCAGGTGTGATATCCGTACTCCCTATATCCGCTTTCACATTAACAAGACAGACAACTGGCTTACCCAAAGAGACAATTCTGCTTAAGCATTCTGCGACAGATGGCTGTACATCTTCGTCCTTAAGAATGAAGAATATCAGATCAGCTTTTTTTGCTTCATTAAAAGCAACATCCTCATCGTCCTTACCTTCAAAAGCAGCAACACCCGGTACATCTACAATCTGCAGATTTTTGTATTTGTACCTTCTAACATTTCTCGTTGTACGTTGCGCTCCATGCCCTATTGAAGACCCATCCCCATGAGTTAGTACCTCCATCAGTGTTGATTTTCCAGCCATAGTTCTACCAAATACCGTTACTGTAAATGTAGACTTTGATAACTGGTCAACATCTTCTCTCAGTTTTGCCGGAAGGATTGCATAATCCGACCTTATCTTGGACAACTGTTCAGTTAAAGATTTATAAACTGCATCATCCCTTATATTACTAAACTCCAGACGATCAATCTCAGCCTGCAACTCTTCAGAAGCTGTCGCAACTGTAGATTCAAGCATATTGATTGCTGAAACGGCATTGGTATGCCCTTTTTTCGCATAGGGTCTATGCTGTTTCAATGCCTCAGTCAAATCCTTAGAAAGACTTGGTTTCTGCTTCTTAATCATATTCTTCTATCCTGAATATGAGATGTCAAATTGGCATCTCAGAATCAACCTTCCCTCTTAACATAGTGAAGCTCTATGTCATATCCCAGAGCCTCCAGCATCTTAACGAAGGTGTTATTCACAACCCCTTCTTCACGCTTTATCAGCTTATTCACATAGGAAGCCGGCGTGCCAACCTTTTCAGCCAGCTTTGCCTGCGTCATCTGTTCTTCAACGCATTTTACCTTTATATCAATCTCTATATTGTTTGTGACCATTTTCTTCCCTCAATCACTCTATAATAAAATTATATGATTAGCATAAGATATTCTACCATAATATACGTTTTCTGAATAGTCCCCAAAATAGAAAAATCGGGATGTCCTAAGACACCCCGATGCTTCATCACTTCTTAAATTTCCACCGTATCTCAATCTTCTGTCCCGGCCAGACAAGAACTTTATCCACAAATGCTTCCGTCAATTCCCTCGTAAGACGGTCAGCCTGGATTTCTCCCATACTGACAGATAATCCGTTAGGCATGGCATCCGCTTCGTCTTCCAGTTTCTCCACAGCTTCCTTCTGCATCTGGATTTTTCCATTCAGCCGCTCTTCCAGCTGTTCATACATCTGCTTCTGCTGAAGGAAAGTGTCCTTTTCCGTCATTCCAGCCTTATAGGATTCAAAGGACTCCCGCTGATCCTCGTACAGCTGATCCAAGGACCGTTCCATCTCTTTCAGTCGTTTTTGTGCATCACGGATCTTGCCCTGCTGCCGCTCTTTCCGTTCCTCACAGATACTCTCCGACTCCGCTTTCAGATCAAATTCCTTCTGCATTGCTGACAGCACAGCAGCCTCGATATCTACATCGATGATGGAATTCCTGTCATGCTTATGGTTGATATTGAAGTAAGTAAAAGCGCATTCATACTTCGGTCTGCCGCTGTTTGCGTGACGCATATTATGGCCACAGATCCCGCATTCCACCATTCCAGACAAGCAGTGCTTCGGATATACCCTTTTCACTTTCTTGTTGCTCTGAAGACGCTTCTGCGCTTTATCGAAATCCTTCTGGCTGACAAGCGGCTCATGCATGTTTTTAACGACCTTCCACTCATCCGGATTAAGGATCTTCTTATCATTTCCGCCTACCGATTCCTGTTCGTACTTGTGATACACCACATGTCCCAGATAAGTCTGGTTACAGAGCATCCTTCGGACACATACCGTTGTCCAAAGGAGCGTTGCATTGTGGCGGATATATCCGTTCCCGATTTTCCTCTTCAAGTGGATGGACGGAGCCACGATTCCGTCATCATTCAATCCCTGGGCGATCTTGTAAATCGCCTTGCCATCCAGATACTCCCGATAAATCCGCTTAACGATCTCCGCCGCCTCATCATCCACGATCAGATGACCCTTCTTCTCTGGATCCTTCTTATAACCATATGTCGCAACGGAAGCCGTGTAGTTTCCTTTCGCCTTACGCGCCGCCAAAGAGGATTTCACCTTCTGCGACAGATCCTCACTGTAGAAATCATAGAGGATTCCCTTGAACGCTACATCAATCTCTCCAATACCACCGGCAAAATCCTTACTGTCATAATTATCATTGACCGCAATAAATCTGACACCCATAAACGGAAAAATCTGTTCCAGGTATTTCCCTGTTTCCAGATGATCTCTGGAAAAGCGGCTGATATCCTTCACAACGATACATGCTATCTTCTGCGCCTTCACCATATCCAAAAGTTCCTGCATTCCCGGACGATTCATATTCTTCCCAGTATATCCATCATCCTTAAACTCCAGGACTTCCATTTTCTTTAGTTCAGGAATAGCGCGGATATGCTTATGAAGGAACGCCCTCTGATTGGAGATACTGTTGCTTTCATCACGAATATATTCATCTTCTTTTGAAAGCCTCATATATAATGCCACCTTCTTCATATCTTCTTCGCCCCTTTCACGTAGCTTCCATCTACAGGCTTGAACTTGCGGTCAAAATTCCATTCAATCGTAAATTCTCCACTATGCTTGATGGTGATCTTCCTGATCAGAGTCAACAGAGTATCCCTGTCCGGCTTCCTCTTACCATTCACACGGTACAGCGCCTCAATGCCGTGAGAAAAATCATTCCAATCCTTACGGATTTCAGACTCTTTGTCTTCCGCTGCGGAAAGCTGCTCCCTGAGTTTCGCCATCTTCTTTTCAGATGATTTCTGGTATGCAGTCATTTCCTCACGGTTGATCTCTCCAACACCAAATCTTCCATGCATCTCGAAGTCCTCGTATTCCAGCGTGGAGATTTCCGCTTGTATCTTCTTCACCCGGTTCTGTGCAGGCTTTAATTTCTTTTCAGCTTCCTCCCTGCACCAGTCTGTCGTGATTCCCTTGTCAGAGAAAAGCTGCACCTGCATTTTCAGAGTTTCCATCACGACCTTATCAAGCATCTTCTCCATAATGTTCACGCTGCAGTATCCCTGATTGGACAGGTCATATGTATTACAGCACTGGTAGAAGTATGTCCGGTTGGTATCTGATTCCTGCCTTCCCATTCGTGAATTAAACCGAAGGCGTTTCCCGCACTCACCGCAGAACAGCAGGCCTGCATATTTGTCCTGCTTCTTCGCTACTCCGGCACCACGGTCTGAGGAGAATGTGCTGTCTTTCACCTTCTTCTCAAACTTTGCCCTCACACGGTCATATTGTTCGCGGCTGACAATAGGTTCATGGGCATTTTCAGTTATGACCCATTCATCCTTATCCGTAAAATGCCGTTTCTCATTCTCATACAGCCTTGACCGCCGCCTGCCATGGACAAGGTTTCCAATATACTCTTCCTTGCGGAGAATGTTGGCTATGGTTCCAATATGCCAGATATGCACCTCATCTCCTTCTTCCTGATACAGATGCCCCGTCTTCAAGTATTGCCCAGGAATGGAAAGATTCCGCCTCTGCAGTTCCAGCGATATCTCCCGGACGGACATACCATCATCCGCCATCTGGTACATATCCCTCACGACCGCTGCCGCCGGTTCATCAATCAAGAAATGTCTCAACGGATCCTTGTCATCGACCACATAACCATACGGCGCATTGCTGCCGGTAAACTTCCCCCGCTCCACTTCCTGCCTGCGGACCGTGGAAACCCTCTTGGAAACATCCTTCGCATACATATCGTTAACCAGATTCTTCAGCGCAATCTCCAAGGTCTTATTCTCATTGCAGGCCGCGTCCGTATCAAAATGGTCGTTGACGGATATGAACCGAACGCCCAGGAACGGAAGGATGATCTCAATATAATTGGTTGTTTCCAGATAGTCCCTGCCGAAACGCGACAGATCCTTCACAAGAATACAGTTTATCTTGCCCGCCCGGACATCATCCATCAGCCTGTTAAAGTTCGGTCTTTCAAAGTTCGTGCCGGAGAAACCGCTGTCAGCATACTCAAAAGCCTCTATGATTTCCGGATGCCTGTTCACATACCCGCGCATGATATCCAGCTGCGTCTGGATGGAATTGCTCGGTCTCTCGTTTATCTCCACGGACAGCCTTGCATAAAGCCCCGCCCGGAACGTTTTCTCAGGAGCCGCCTGTACCTGATCGGATGCGACTGCAACGGCATTATATCTGTTCGCTTTCCTTGCCATTTACACCGCCTCCTTCCATCCATAATTGATCCCGTCATTGATACGTACAACCTTGTCGATCACCGCGTCATACTTCGTTACGATCTCCAGCTTCATACCCTCATACACAAGGATCCTGTCGATAAAGGTTACAAGCGCCGTCCGGCTGAGTCCTGAAATATTCATACCGGCTTGGATCTCTTCCAGCTGAACCCCGGATGCGATCTTCCCGTCATAAATATCCCGGATAACCCGTTCCTGTTCCTCGATCGCTTCCTGCAGTGCCATTTCCCTGTTCGTGTATTCCTCGCGGTACCGGTTGAACTGGCTCTCATTAATGATGCCCTCTTTCAGATCCTGATAGAGCGATGATTTCAAAGTGCTACACCTGAGCAGTTCTTCCTTCAACTTCACGATATCCCTGTCATGCTCAGCAGCCGCCTCAAATCCGATTTCCAGAAAATCAATGCTCTGCGACATCTTCCTCGCATTTGCCAGCCTGTCGATATGGTCACGAAGAAAAATCTCCACAGCCTCTTTCAGTTCATCCTCACAGACAGAATGACGGCTACATTCCTTATTCCTGTTGTAATTGGAACAGATATAATGAGCGCTCCGTTCACGGTTTCTGCTGTCAACGCGACGCACCATGCTCTTTCCGCAGTCTCCGCAGAAAAGCATCCCGGCAAATAACGAAGTACTGCCATCTGCCGCCTTGATCGTATCCCTGTCCATCATCATCTGCACGGAATCAAAGGTCTCACGGCTGACGATCGCCTTGTGGGTATCCTCTATCCGGATCCATTCGTCTTTAGGTCTTCGGATCTCTTTTCTCACCTTATAGCTGACCCTCGCCCGTTTGCCCTGCGCCAGAACACCGACATACACTTCATCCTTCAGTATCCTGATCACCGTCTGGGAAGACCACAGAGCCTTCCTGCCGCTCTTGAAACCCGTGGTGAACTTCTGCCCCTGCTTCTTCTTATATTCCAGCGGTGAAAGGACACCCTCATCATTCAGCCTCTGCGCTATCGCATTGGCGCTCATGCCTTCCAGCTTATCCGCAAATATCGAAGCCACGATCTTCGCCGCATAGTCGTCCGGTACCAGAAGATTCTTGTTATCCGCATCCTTTTTATAGCCATACGGCGCAAACGCACCGATAAACTCGCCCTTTTCCCTTTTGATCTCCTGGCTGGAACGCACCTTCGTGGAAATGTCCCTGGAAAAGTTATCGTTCGTCAGAGCCTTAATCGGCATGACAATATGCGTTTCCGACCCGTCAGCCGTCAGTGTGTCATAATGGTCGTTAATCGCTATGAAACGGATTCCCTTCGCCTTGAATGTCTTCGCGATATATGTTCCTGTCTCTATCCTCTCACGACCGAAGCGGGACAGATCCTTTACAACGATACAGTCAATCTTTCCCGCGTCCACATCCGCCATCATTCTCTTCATTTCAGGCCGGTCAAAATTCGTGCCGGTAAAGCCATCGTCAACATAGGTATCCACCAGCTTCAGGTCAGGATTCTTATCAAGGAAGTTCTCCACGATCATCCTCTGATTCGTGATACTGTTGCTCTCGGATTTATCAAGGCCATCAACATCCAGATCGCCTTTGGACAGCCTCAGGTACATCGCCGTCCTGTATATCTCTTTTTTCTGCTTCATCAGATTCTCCTATCTCAATATTTCAGTGAAGCAACCCGTTCCGCATAAAGTATCATCAGATCGGTGACGGACTTATCACCGAAAGTCGTTTTTATCATGAACTTCCCGTACTTCGTCCAGTCTCCGCTGATCCGCCTTTTCTCCCGGACCGCTTCATTCTTCTTTGCTTCTTTTCCGTCCTGCATGATCTGCCTCCTTCATCAAAAAGACAGCCATATAAGAAACCGCTCTCCATGAGGAACAAGATACATACATAAACAGAATGCCCGCAGGCATAGTCCTATTCGTTTATGTACGGAGATTTCCACTCCATCCTGTTCAACATGGACAGCGGTCCCGTACTGGCTGCCATATCAAACCCTGTCTCTGGATCGCATTGGCTGGATGCGTCTGAAGGAGACATTACCAATATAACGCGCCTTCAGAAAAAAATCCGTGCCATAATTTGAAAATCATTATCTTGTCCTGATCAGTTCCCTCAGCCGGTCATTCAGCGAAGGACCGTCATCCGCATACACGCACCTGACTTCTACACCGGCTACCATAAAATGATCCAGGCTGCCTATCTTTTCTTTATAATCCCGGACACGTTCTTCACCCTGAAGCTGCCTGTTGACCTTTATCTTCGTGATATCTTTTAACTCTTCCACGGCTAAGTCCTCCTTCTACTGTTCAAAGGAGATTTCACCGCCCATTTTCTGACTTTCAGGCAAAAAAATATCTGCAGCCATCCATAAAGGACAACTGCAGATACCTGATCTGTAACTACATTTACATTTTTCTGGTTATCAGGATGCTATACCTACCACCTATTCCGAAGATAATGTTCCATACAGTCTTCAAGAGTAAGATCCGTATCAGAGAATTCTACCTTTACCACCACATCCCCGCACTTGTAACAATACGGGTTCTTGATCTGACGGATAAAATCTTTGATCCTCTCTTCCTTTGGAAGTGTACGGTCAATATGAACATCTCTGATATCCACAAGATCTTCACGTCTCACGGTTCGTATATCCACCGCTTTCATCTCTTCCAGCGTCATCAATAAGCATCGCCTCCTTCCATTGCAGATTTAGGTCGAATAAATAGGACTAAGTCTGATTCGCCGCCTGTTTACACAGCCTCCGACTTGAGCAATTCCATAATAACGTAGTTCTTAATAACTTTCAGTGACATAAAAACAAATGGCGGTAGCTTCATTTACCAAACCCCGACTTATTTGATGATGCTTGTTTTTCCTTTTCTTCTGCTTCAATCTCTGCCAAAACCTCATGTCCATATTTCCGAATCATCTTTGCGATAAATGCAGCGCACTTTTCCATGTTCCTGTGGCTCACAGCATCTAATTGGGCACGCCGTTCTTCATTTCTTGCCCTTATTTCATCTTCCATCATACTGCTTCCTTTCCTGTCTTTCTTTTGCTTCGATTTTCGCCAAAACCCTATCTCCATATTTCCGGATCATCCTCGCCATGAACTCTGCGGCGATGATCATGTTCTGTCTGGACTTTTCGTCATCCTCAGGCATTTCAACTTCAATACCGTTCTTCATAAATGTCGTCATCGGCGGCACCTCCCTTCATCAGTCTGATACCCTCGATCGTATCGCGTATCAGACTGTTTTTCAGCGCCAAATAAAAAATGGCTGGCAGAGAACTCAGTCTCCACCAGCCGTCATTCTTAAATCCTCCGGACGAAATCCAACGAGATCCATCCGATACAACTCTTCAGTCTGCCCCATCCGGCAGAGTTGCTTTATAGTCTTTATGATATCAATCATCTTCTTCCTGATCATTTACTCCTTTGCCCATATAATACCATAGCCCATTTTTTTTATAATATCCTGCATCATTTGCTTGCTTTTCCCACTTTTTTCTTTCTTGTCTTTCATAGGGCTTATTAACCTCATCTTGGATTTCAATACTTAAGAAAAGCATTATCAATGTGATTGCCCAACATACAGAGAATAGCTTCTTTTCTACTTTTTTGTTGCGTTCCACATTTTTATATGGCCGTTTCAGAAAAACAATTATGTATCCAATCACAAAAGAACCTAACACTATACTCAGAAACAAGCCAAAGCTTGTATAACCCACAGAAATTAAACCCATCATTGCTGAGCACGCCAGTATAAATATCGGAATTAAAAGAGTAATTAAAAGACAAATCTCAGTAAACAGCATCACTTTCCCCCCTACATTACTTATTGATGAGACCTGCCATTGCACTTATCGTATCGCACAAATTCTGTACAGCTTCTGGTGCAATTTCGTCAAATGGTAAATTAGAATCAAGAAAATTATTCAAAATATAGTCTCTTTTTTCGCCAATTTCTCCATGATATAACCGAAATTTATCTAATGACTTTTTAATTGTACCATTCCAATCATGTTCTATTTCATCAGCGAACTTATCATTTGTATCTTCCAATTTTCTTAAAGCACTTTCAATCAAAAGAGCTTTTTCTTTTGAGTTCATTTTTCTAATTTCACTCATACCGTCACCTTAAATATTTCCACATAAAACACTTCAACAAGCCACAATCATTAATACTTTATCTTGAATTAACACATTCCAATCTCTTATTTATTTTTAAACCTTGAACCTCGAAAATTTTCGTCCCATATAGACTGCTTCCTTAAAATCATGTAATTAATGGACAATAATACCTACCAGCATCCTTCGTACTTGTATCAGATTCCAGTCACGCACAGGTCACGCAGTAATTGTGGCCAGCAGAGAACTCAATCTCCACCAGCCGTCATTCTTAAATCCTACGGACGAAATCCAACGAGATCCATCCGATTCCGCTTTTTAACCTGCCCCATCCGGCAGAACTGCCTTTGCCGCTCCGAACTTCCATGATAGTGAACACCCCTGGCTCAATAAAACGAACTCTGCCGAAATCCGTTCCCGGACCTTTCCGGATATTCAAATCAGAGATACTGACCTTCACCAAGAACGGCACCTTCACCTCAGCCTGCGCAGCCTTCGGCTCATACACCACCTTGCCATCCGCATCGTACACCTTGTATCCCGGATTCTTATCCACGCATTTCTTCGCGTTATCCAGGATCTTATAGGCTCCCTTCTGACTCTTGGCATCTGCCCAGGATTTCCTCACTCGATACCACCGAATCACATCACCACCGGAGTCCTTCGCATCATACTGAGTCAGATTCCACTTCTCGATGATGGAGCAAAGCTTCTCCACATAGGTCAGGCTTGTGGCATAACCTCCATCCTTGATGATCTGCACAGCCTTCTTATAATCATTGCACCCCTTCAGCCCATCATATCTCAGCTTGCTGCCGTTCTTTGCCCCAAGCAGATAAGCGGAATGGTCAGCAATAGAATCCTCAATGCAGGGATACTTGCGGAAATCAGCCGTAATCGTCTCATAGCTTCCGTCCGTGTGCTGTTCCTGCGTCTTCTTCGTGTACTTGCTCTTGCCATCCCACGAAGATCCGCTCCAAGTGTTCCCAGACAAGCCGCACTTCATCCCGAAGATATTGTTGGCATTCTGCGCAAGCTCACTCTTTCCATAACTGGATTCCAGAATAAACTGAGCCAAGGATACCGATGCAAGGATGTCGCTCTTCTTCTGGTCTGCCGTAAACAGCGCACCGACCTTCTTGATTGCATCCGCCTCAGACAGATCCTTCAGGACAGATGCCTGGGTTCCCTTGGATGCCGACCCGCCACCGGAATCAGAGGATCCCTGCAGTGCCTTCGTCACCTTCTCTGCCAGATCTCCCATCCTCGCATACATCCAATTACCCGGACAGGACTTATTCGCGAACCACCTGTGAACCGTCAGGATCATCTCCCCGCTCTTCGGAGAATAATTCAGCGTCTTGTCCTTATCCCCAAACCAGATCAGCTTGTTCTTTCCGTTACGCTTACAGATGTCAATGCAGAGCTCGATCAGCTTCTTATACACCACATCCCTGAACGCATAAGGCTCCGTAGTATCGGAAGCACACTCAATCGTGATCGCCCTCTGATCGTTGGCATTGCTGGAAGAACACCAGGAACGGTTCTTCTCTTCTACATACAGAGCCACTCTGCCGTCCCGGTCAATACCGTAGTTGCTGGATGCCTGCGTGGACTTCTTCTCAAACCATTCCCCCAGGCCTTCCGCCGTACACTGACCGACCACACAATGAGGCGTGATCCGGTCAATGCTGTGCGTCCTCTGGCC
>OCTW011593373.1_pt1 | contig 89051 bp, 61 predicted proteins | sample 1539671 | NCBI WGS metagenome assembly OCTW01 (sample SAMN02144230, study PRJEB22623) | gut metagenome | biome: sheep rumen | host: Ovis aries | place: New Zealand | reverse complement strand
GTCGTTTGGTACTGCAAAGGTACAAAATTATATCGAATTATCGTCAGAAATATCTGACTATCAGTTAATTAATTTTTAGAACATCCCTTATAGGATTATGTGAGTAATTTTTTGGAGTAATCGGAGTTGTCGGAGTTGTCGGAGTTGTCGGAGTTGTCGGAGTTGTCGGAGTAATCGGAATTTTCGGAGTTTTCGGAGTAATCGGAGTTGTCGGAATTTTCGGAGTTGAGGGAGATAGATGAATGTGCTTTTTATATTCCTTGTGAATGGGAGACGCCTCCATGCGATGTCTCTACTTTATTGGGGGGATGGGGTTGGCTGACTTTTTTATTGGGGACTGAATCACTTGAAAATCAGGGTGGTGAGTTGGTCGGGACAGAAGATCTCGGCTGCTACTTCCTGAATCTCTTGCGCCGTGATGGCATCGATGTTGCGGCAGAGGCGTTGGACGTCGCGCTCCCATCCGTAGTGCAGGAAACTCTTGCCGAAGCTCAGCGCGAAACCCTCCCTCGCATCACAGGCGATGCCGATCTGCCCCTTGAGTTGCTGTTTGGCGGTCTTCAGTTGCGAGTCGGTGAGGCGATGGTCGATCATCCGCTGCAATTCACCTTGCACCAACCGCAGACACCGATGCATGTTGTGGTGGTCGCAACCGAAGTAGACACTCCATGCCCCCAGGTCGCTATAGCTCACCATCGTGCTCTCCACCGTGTAGACCAGTCCGCGCCGCTCGCGGAGCGAGAGGTTGAGCCGTGTGTTCATGCCGGGTCCGCCGAGGATGTTGTTGAGCAAATAGAGCGGCATCCGCTTGCTGTCGTGAATGCCATAGGCACGGTTGCCCACCATGACATGAGCCTGGTGGGTGCTGCGGTCGTGCTCATAGATCCCCGGTCGGTAAGGCGCCGGTGCGGTGTCGCCCGTCTCGAGGTCGGAGAGCAGCGGCTCTTTGTCGGGGAATCCCTCCGTCGCCTTCTCGAGCAGTCTGACGAGGCGGTCGAAGTTGATGGCCCCGTAAGCGAAGAACACCATGTTTTCCGGGCGGTAGAAGCGATGTGTGAACCGCAGCGCGTCGGCCGTGGTGAACTGTCTCACCCGGTCGGCCCGGCCAAGGATGTTGTGCCCCAGGGGATGCCCCTCGAAGAGCATGTTGTCGAACTCGTCGTAGATCAGTTCGGAAGGCGAGTCGTTGTAGCTCTCGATCTCGTCGGCGATCACCTCCACCTCCTTGTCGATCTCGTTCTGCGGGTAGGTGCTGTGGAGCACGATGTCGCTCAGCAAGTCGACGGCCCGAGGCAGGTGGTCGCGGAGCACGGCAGCGTAGTAGACCGTCTCCTCCTTGTTGGTGAAGGCATTGAGGTCGCCGCCCACGCGCTCCAGGCTGTTGATGATGTGCCAGGCCCGTCGCCGGGAGGTGCCTTTGAAGGAGACATGTTCGCAGAAATGGGCCAGTCCCTCCTCGTCGGGCGCCTCGTCGCGTGAGCCAGCGTTGATGCCGAATCCGCAGTAGACCACGGGTGAAGCGTCGAAGAGGTGGATGATGCGAAGTCCGTTAGTCAGCGTGTGCGTGTTGTATTTCGTTTCCATAATGTAGCCCAGAGAATAGGGAGGCCAAAATTACGAATAAATCCCGAAATGTCGCCTGTTTTTTCAAATAATTCATCCGATGGCGTGATAATTCGGGAAAAAAGGTCTATCTTTGCATTTCACAACTGTAATAACACAAGGAGAACTCATGCGTAAAGTAATAGGAATAGGAGAAACCGTGCTCGACATTATTTTCAAGAACGAGCAACCCATCGGTGCCGTCCCGGGCGGATCGGTCTTCAATGGCATCATATCCCTTGGCCGTTCGGGAGTCAATGCCTCGTTCATCAGCGAGGCCGGCAACGACCGTGTGGGCAAGAACATCATCAAGTTTCTCAAGGACAATCATGTGAATGCCGACGAGATACACGTCTATCCCGAGAGCAAGTCGCCCATCTCGCTCGCCTTCCTCGACGAGCACAACGACGCCGAATACCTGTTTTACAAGGACCACGGCCACGACCAGTTGGAGTTTGTGTGTCCGGAGGTGAATCCCGACGATATCGTCATGTTCGGCTCCTATTACGCAGTCAACCCCGTGATCCGTCCTCAGGTGCTCGGTTTCCTCGACTATGCCCGCAGCCACGGCGCCATCCTCTACTACGACGTCAATTTCCGTCCCTCGCACAAGAACGACGTGATGAAGATCACGCCCAACCTGCTGGAGAACCTGGAGTATGCCGACTTCGTGAGAGGCAGTGTCGACGACTTCAAGGTGCTTTACAACAAGGAGGATCCCGACAAGATCTACAGTGCGGAGGTGTCGTTCTACTGCAAGAACTTCATCTGCACCAACGGCACGAAGAACGTGGAGCTGCGCGCCACCCGCGGCATCAAGAAGAGTTTCCCCATCATCCAGACCAGTACGGTGAGCACCATCGGAGCCGGCGACAACTTCAACGCCGGATTCATCTATGGTCTGATGCGCTATGGCATCACCCGCGAGGCCCTCGACAGAGGCATCCCCGCCCGCATCTGGGACAAGATCATCCACTGGGCCCAGCTGTTTGCCGCCAACTGCTGCCAGACCATCAGCAACTCCATCACCGTGGAGTTTGGCGCCGAGATGGCCGAAGACGCCAAGGGCGAGAAAGACACTTACCTGGAATGGTAATGTGCGGAGCATCCAATCCAACAACCATACAACCTCAATTAGCTTATGACATCCATCACCAACAACATCTATTACGTGGGCGTGAACGACCGCAACAAGACCCTTTTCGAAGGGCTGTGGCCACTGCCCAACGGCGTATCCTACAACGCTTATCTGATCGACGACGAGAAAGTCTGTCTGGTAGACACCGTCGAGGTGGATTTCTTCACGCAGTTTCTTGAGAACATCCGTGAGGTGATCGGCGACCGTCCCATCGACTACCTTGTCGTCAACCACATGGAGCCCGACCACAGCGGTTCCATCGCCCTCATCCGCCAATATTACCCCGGCATACAAGTCATCGGCAACAAGAAGACGTTTGGCATGCTCAGCGGCTTCTATGGCATCAGCGGCAATGAGTTGGAAGTGAAGAATGGCGACACCCTCAGTCTGGGCACCCATGAGTTGAAGTTTGTGCTCACCCCGATGGTGCACTGGCCCGAGACCATGGTGACCCTCGACACCAGTTGCGACGTGCTCTTCTCGGGCGACGCTTTCGGCTGTTTCGGAGCCCTCAACGGCGGTGTCATCGACAGTGAGATCAACTGCGACACGTTCTGGTTGGAGATGGTGCGCTACTACTCCAACATCGTGGGCAAATACGGCACTCCGGTGCAGAATGCCCTGAAGAAGCTGGCCGGAGTGAAGCTCGACTATATCTGCGCCACCCACGGTCCGGTGTGGCACACCTTCATCGACAAGGTGATGGGCATCTACGACCGTCTGAGCCGCTATGAGAGTGAGGAAGGCATAGTGATCTGCTATGGCACGATGTATGGCAACACCGAGCGGATGGCGGAGATCATCGCCCAGGCAGCCAGCAAGGCCGGCATCAAGAACATCGTCGTCTACAATGTGTCGAAGACCCACCATTCCTATATCCTGCGCGACATCTTCCGTTACAAGGCCCTCATTGTGGGAGCGCCCACCTACAACACCAGTCTTTACCATGAGATGGACGTGCTGCTTTCGGAGATTGCCCACAAGGATATGAAGAACCGTCTTATCGGATGGTTTGGCAGTTATGGCTGGGCCAGCAAAGCCGTGGCCAAGATCCAGGAGTGGAATGACACCGCCCTGCATTTCGAGGCTGTCGGCGAACCCGTGGAGATGAAGCAGGCCATCGACGCCGACTCCCGTGCCCGTTGCGAGGCATTGGGCCGTGCCATGGCCGAGCGCCTGATAGCCGACCGCGCATAACCCCAACCATCAGTCATCGACAATGAGGCCCACCGACTTGCAATCCAAGGTCATCGCATTCTTGCGGTTTCCGCTCATCGCGCTTGTGTTGTTTGCGCATTGCAACTACACCACGCTGAACGGAGACTGGGCCTCATTGCCTTTTGCCAGCAGTTTCATCCATACCGTATCGCAGCGCATTGCCCCGATAGCCAATGCATTTTTCTTCTTCATCTCAGGCTATCTGTTTTTCAAGACAGGCCAGTTCGCGCTCGACATCTACCTCAAAAAACTGTTCCGCAGGATGCAGTCGCTGTTTGTGCCCTATCTGCTGTGGAACCTGATTTACCTGTTGCTGGCCATCATTGTCGGTCTGTTCTCCGCCCGTGTGCCCATTCTGGGCATACCGTTTGACCAGATGTCGTTTACTGATGGTCTGAAGGCATTCTGGAACATCTCGCTGATTGAGGGCGGCAGTGCCATCACGGCCCCCATAGCAGTGCAGTTCTGGTTTATCCGCGACCTGATGGTCACGATGATCTGCTCGCCGCTCATCTATTTCCTTGTCAATTGGTTTATCATCCTGGCCGGCAAGCGGCCCTTGGTGCGCTATCTGCTGTTTGTGGCCGTGATTTATGCCTTGGGTTATTTCCCCCAGATCACGGGGCTGAATCCCGAGTGCTTGCTCTTTTTCAGTTACGGTGCTTATTTCGGCATCCGCAAGAAGGAGTTTATTGTGGCGATGCTGCCCTATGCTTTGCCGGCAGCCATCGTCTTAGGCATTTTTATTCTCCTGGAGCAGTGGTGGCCCTGTGAGTTTGTCTACCGCATGGAGTATGTGGTCGGACTGGTCTTTGGCATGTCGCTCACCACGATGATGGTGAGAGCCGGCACGTGGTATGTGAACATGACCCTCTCGACAGGCAGTTTTTTCATTTTCGCCTACCATTATCTCTTCCTCGGTTTCGTGGTGCGTTTCCTCAGCAGTGGGATATTCGTGCCCCATAGCAGTTGGCTGGCCATTCTCATCTATCTGCTCTCGGTCACGCTGACCGTGCTTCTTGGCCTACTGCTCTATTGGTTGATGCGCACCCGTCTGCCGTTCACCACCTATATCCTCATGGGCGGCCGTCGGTAGTCATGAAGTCGATTTCCACGATGCGGAGATCCAGTTTCCCTTTTTGATTCATGATACGGTCGAGTTCGCTTGCTTTGCCGCCAGCCAGTTCTTTGGTATCGCCGAACGCACTGCTGTCCTGCGCAGGAGCGAGCAGCTGGATGGTATAAGAGTCGGAGAGGGTGGGGTGGTCGATATGCAGGTGGACATACCCCAAAGAAGCAGGAGTGATGCCCTCCCAGATCTTTTTCTTTCCGGCGAAGACCGCGAGCGGATAGCATTTGCTGCGCCACCCCGTCAGTTTGAGTGTGATCTCGCTGATCCTGGCCTTGCGTTCCAGGGTATAGGTGATGGCCGCCCCCTCTTTGGAACCGTCGCTTCTCCATTCGGAGAGTTCGTTGTCATCGAAGCTGTTGGTCACATCCGAAGCCGTGGATGTGGAAGGCGTAGTGGCCCCGACGACATCGACGGTAGTCATCAGGTCGGAATAGGAAGGCGTGAGCGGAGTCATGCCCCGCTGCAGTTGTCCCTTCAGGGTGTAGGCAGGCAGGTATGCGGGCATGTCGACAGCCTGAGTGTGGAGTGTCACGTCGACCGGTTTGCCCATCCCCTCGGCACTGGCATAGATGCGGATGTCGCCCGGATTGGTGGTGCTTCGGACGAGGACGCGGTTGACGCCGCATTCCACGGGCAGCGAAGTCGACAGCACGTAGTTGTCGGAAAGGCTTTTCTTGTTGGCAGCGTCGAGCAGTCCCTGTGGCGTGGCCGTCAGGTCCACCTGGAAGTCCGTATTGCGGCGTGTGGCGATGCCCCCCCGCCATTGTCCCTCCCCCGTCAGGGTGAAGTGGATCATACGGTCGTCGAGCGGGCAGCGCCGTCCCTCCTTGTCGACCACCTCCACCTCGACGATAGCCATATCCGCCCCGTCGGCCTTGAAGCCCTCCGGGTTCTCGATGGCAGAGAGTCTGAGGTGATGCGGTTCGCCGGCCGTCTCCAGTTGGTGGCGGCTCATTTCCTGTCCCTCCTTGTCGTAGCTCACCGCGACCAGTTTCCCGGGAGCAAAAGCGATGCTGTCGAAGGTGAAGAGGTAGTGGTAGCTGCGCTGTCCACGTCCCAGGGATTTCCCGTTGAGCAACAGTTCCACCTCCTCGCCGTTGCTCACCACATAGACCGGTTTTGTTGTCCCTTCGGGGTAGTTCCAGTGTCCGATGATATGCGTGCGCGGCTTTTCGTCGTCCACCCATCCTGTCCACATCACCTGATGGGCGAAGAAAGCATCTTTGGGGATGCGCATGGCATCAGTCACCCCGCTTGTGCGGTAATTAGACTCACCCCGGTGGTGTGTGTTGGTGTCGGAGAAGACGATCTTCACGCCCCCGCTGCTCACCCTTTTCCCGGTGCCCGGCCTTTCCAGCCAGTAGTCATACCATCGGCGCACCATCTCGATGGCCATGCGGTCCATGTTGTGGTTGTAGTCGAAGGCCGGTTTTCCCCGGTAGAGCGGACCGTCGCCCTCTTTGTGGAAGGGATAGCTCAGTTCGTCCCAGTATTTGCGCAGTCCCTCGTCGCGACAGTACTCCATCGCCCACATCGGGTGCTTCTTGCTCTTGTTGATATAGAGCATCTCGCCGCCATATTCCGAGTCATTGATATCGAGCATCTCACGAGAGCCCACGGCCCTTCCGCCGAAAGGATCGTATTGGTCGCGGATCGCCTTCAGTTCGTTGATATGTTCCCGGCTGATACTCTCATTGCCCCCCTCATAGAAGAGGATGCTCGGGTTGTTGCGGTTGTAGATGATAGCGTCGCGCATCAGTTGGGTGCGCTGTGTCCACCGCGGTCCCTCCACATCTTTCTCAGCGTCGCCGGCCGGCATCGCCTGGAGGAGCCCCACCCGGTCGCACGACTCGATGTCCTGTTTCCACGGTGTGACATGCATCCATCTCACCAAGTTGCCCCCCGACTCCACCATGAGGTGGTTGGAGTAGTCGCTCATCCACGCCGGGACGCTGATGCCCACGGCAGGCCATTCGTTGCTGGTGCGCTGTGCGTAGCCATGCACCATGATCACCCGGTCGTTGAGCCAAATCTTTCCCTCGCCGAAGTGTGTCTTTCGGAAACCAGTGCGGGTGGTCACCTCGTCGTTGCGGCTGTTGAGGTTGATGGAAGAATCGTAGGCCCCCTCCTCGGCCAGGTAAGTCTTGACGGTGTAGAGATAACCATAGCCCCACGACCAGAAATGAACTCCATCCAGCTCACTTTGAATGCTGACGGTGCGGGTCTCGCCGGGCTGTAGCGTGACAGTCTCGCCGGGGATAATCGCCGCGACGTAATTATCGGCATTGATGACTTTGGCGAAAAGCCGGAAAGAGCGAGGCCGGCTGTCTTCATTGCGCACCTGCGATTCCACATGCACCACGGCCTTCCTGTGGGCGATGTCGAAATCCGTGGCGTAGACGTAGGTGCCCGTTGTGCCCAGGCTGCTGTAGAGCGGCAGTGTCTGGTAGAGTTTCCCTGTCAGATGGAGGTAGACGTTTTTGGGCAGTCCGCCATAGTTGGCGTTGAAATTCTTGTCATTCCATTGATACCGGCTGTCCAGTGTGCGGTCGCGGTAGGTCCAGCTGTTGTCGCATCTCACGGCCATGACATTCTCCCCCTCCTTGACGTAGGGCGTCAGGTCGAAGCCGAAGGCCATCACGCCGTTGTCGGAGAAGCCCACCTTTTGTCCGTTGAGCCAGATGTCAGCCCCCTGGCGAGCCCCCTCGAATTCAACGAACACCTTGCCCTGGATGTCGTCGTGTGAGAGCGAGAAATGTTTTCTGTACCAGCAGATGGTGTCGGTGAGGTCGGCGATGTCGCGGGCGAAAGCCTCATCCTCGTTGAAGGCATGAGGCAGGGAGACCCGTTGCCATGCGGCATCGTCGGCGTCTGTGTTCTTCCACGCTTCGGCATCCCCCACGTGGAGGAGCCATCCGCCGTTGAAATTCAGTTTCTGTCGTCCGGTGCTCTGTGCGCTGCCGGGAGCCATTACGAGAAGAACGGCCAAAAGGACTAAGATTTGTCTCATATCGATTAGTTTTCTTCTTTTATAACGGAAGCATCCTTTTTTTCTTGTATAAAAAGGTGTGATTTCTTTGGTGATGTCTTTGGTATTCATTAATTTTGTGAGTTGAATCCTTTAAACCCCATCTGACTATGAATCGTTTAGCAAGAAATCTGAGAGCACTGTTTTGGAGTGTGATGGCCCTGTCGGTGATCAGTGCCTGTGCCGTTTCCGAAGCCACCCGTCAAGAGCGTGCGGCCCGTCAGGAGCAGTTGGCATCCGCCATTTCACAAGGACTCGCCGAGCGTCGGTTTCAAGTGGATGTCGACCGGGCCTATCCCCAGGGCCGTGGACGAGTCATCCATCTCACCAGCGACTATTCGGTGAGGGTTTCGGGCGACACCATCGTATCCTATCTGCCGTTTTTCGGCAGAGCCTACAGTGTGCCTTATGGAGGCGGTTCGGGACTGAATTTCACCGGCCGTATCACCAGTTATTCGCAGCGGGTCAGCCGCAGCGGTGAGCGCATCATCACGATAGGAGTGGAGAGCAAGGAAGATGTCTATGTCTACACCGTGAGCCTCTTCGACGATGGCAATGCCTCGGTCGGCGTTCAGCCCCATCAGCGCAGTTATATCTATTTCACCGGCCGGTATCATGAGGAGGAGTGAGGACCATGGGCTTATGGTTTTTGAAAAATCACTATTTTTTGTGAAAAATGATAGTTTTCGGTCTTTTTTGTCTTCTTTATTTCGTATCTTTGCCTTTACGAGGCGAATTTCCTTCGCACTCGAGCCTCTTTGCAGAAAGGCGGAGGCGTTGTAATCGAATTATTAACCCTTAAAAAGCGAAAAGATGAGAAAACTATTGATTTTGATGCTTGCCATTGTGATGGGAATCCCCTGTATGGCACAGAAATGGGGCCTTGTGAAAGACGAGGACGGTTATACCAACGTGCGTAAAGGTCCAGGAACGCAGTATGAGATCGTGGACCAGGTGCCCGACGGCATGTTTGTGAGTTACAAGACCACAGGCACGGGATGGCACAAGATCTATACGGTGTATTCCGATGGTTCCGAGCCCGATTTCCTCGGATATATGTCGGCCAACAAGATCGTGACCCCTCCGCGCATGGGAGAGCTCAAAGAGGTAGCCATGGTGAAAGACGAGGATGGCTATACCAACATCCGCAAGGGTCCAGGCACCAAATATGCCATTGTGGGCAAGGTGCGTGATGGCGGTTATATCCTCATCAACAGCGGTTCTGACGCCAGTTGGCTGAAGGTCTACACCCAGAAAGGCAAGTTCCGTGGCTATATCAGCGCCAACAAGGTGGTCAAGATGGAATCGCCTGTGTTCTAACCCTTTTGCCCTTTTATGAAAGAATCTCTCTATCGCCTTGTCCTGGGCGGTTGTGTAGTTATGTGCGTACTCTGTGTGTGCATGTTGTCATGTGTGCACAAACGTTTGGTGGTCACCATCGACGGTTTTGACCTCCATTCGGCAGACAGCATCACCGTCGGACGTTCCTCGGATGTCTGTTTCGACAAGGTGCCCCATGACTATCTCACCGTGAGCCAAGACAGCACAGGATTTTCGTGGCATGTCAACGAGCACTGGCTGCTAACCGATTCGCTCTGCTATTTCCACATCAACGGCACGAATCCCAATGCCCATCACCTGGAAGCGTCGCAGACCATTGTCGTGACCTCCGGCCGCCAGCGCACCACATTGCCGGTGAGAGAGTTGGATGACCTGCTCTCAGGCCACTCCTCGCAATATGTGATGCTGCGCAACGCATTGGAGAAGCGCCACGTGGCCACAGGTGACGGTCCAGCATTCCAGGATCGAAGAGAGATCCGTTCATTCTTATACCGCCCCAAGAGCCATTGGGGCACTTTGGGCGCATGGCAACTCGTCATCCTCGACCGCTACACCACGATAGAAGGCGGTGGTGAGGCCGTCGGTTACGCCACCGGCGACAGGGCAGGAGCGTGTTGCAAGGTTCAGTTCTATCGGTTGAACGAGTACAGTCTGAGGTCAGACAGCAAGAAGCTGTTTCGTATCGGCGATGTCAGTTATCTGGTCAAGCCAGTGCTTGTGACCACAGCCTGGGGAGCCGGTCACGCCATGATTGGAAAGGAAAGCGGGTGGACCACTGTGCGCTACCCCAAACCCCTGACCTATACGGAAGACATCGGGATCCTGCAGGATCTGACCCGTGGAAAGACCAGTATGCTGACCATGCAGCAAAGCGACGGGTCCTTGCCAGTCGGTCAGTGTATCTATATCCCACAGTTCTCGCAGAAAGTGAGCGATGAGGTCTGTCATCTCTCATTCTCCGGCGACAGTTTGATGGTCGCAGGCCAGGAAGTGCAATCCGGATGGCCCCTGTTGCCCCGTCTGACCCCAGTGGAAGTTGTCTCAGGCAGTACGCGCCTGCACCTGCACATCGCCTTCATCGGCAAGGGATTCCTGTTCTCCTACCTCTGGTTGCCAGTGGTGATCTTCCTTCTCGTCTTCTTTGCCTATCCCCGGCTGATGAGTGTGGAAGGCAAGAACATCCGGGGAATGACCCTCTGGGCGGAAGACCTGCCCCGCCTGTTTCGTATGGTGTCGGCCATCGCTTTGGTGTACTGTCTTTGCAAGGCTTTGATCGCCATCAAACTATCGTGGACCACCCCCTATTTTGAAAAACTCACGGGAGTAGTCGTCGTCGACTGCGGACTTCTCCTGATGCTCCTTTTTGCCCTGTCGGTGCTGGTCAACTATGATTTTCTCCTGGCGAGAGAATCGACGCAGCGGCAGAAGCCCTGGAGCAAGTGGCTGGCCCTGGCCGTCGAGGTGGCAGGAGTGGCCCTGTGCTTTGCGGCCCTTCAAGCCATGGACCACGGTTTTAGCCAGGAAGTGCTGGAATCCTATCTTCCCGGGGATGTCTTCACCCTCAATCCCTTCGACTGGACCCGCAGGAACGGCATCAACGACCTGCACCGCAGCATCCCCTATACCCTGTTGCTCTTCCATGTGCTCTGCATACTCCTGTTGTTGGGTCGTGCCATCCATTCCGCCTTGAGGAGGAATCAGAAAAAGAGCCTGCGAGGTACGCCAGCCGTTGCCAGCCCCAAAAGCAAGCGCCGCTGGTGGCGTCCCGAGCATCCCGACAACCGCATTGCCCTGTCGATCGCAGCCGTTTTCGCCCTCCTGGTGATGTCGGCCACCCTGCTCCCCGGCAATTTCTCCTCAGCCCCCATCACCCTGCTGGTGATCCTCGGCATGGGTTATGCGCTGATGCAAGTCGACTATGTGCACAACCGTTGGAGAGCCTTTTTCACCTCCCTGGCCATCGCCACGATATTGCTTGTCGCAGCAGTGGCGATGCCCACAGCCGACAGAGGCTATTTCACCAATTACCTCGGGCTGGTCAGTCTGGTGGTACTGATCTATGTCATCGTGTCGAAATACGACCGTCCCCCCTCATCCGCCGACCTGCAGAGTGACGCCCGAGAGCGTAGGAACATGAACATCGCCTTGGGCTTGTTGATGTTCGTCGCCGTCTTTGTCGTTCCGAAGGTCATGGTTGGGCTGTTTGATGTGGAGGATGTAGACTATGACCGGTCTCCACGGCGTTTTGAGATGTCGTCGCAGTTTGACAACTACCGCAACAGCGGTTACCGTTATGCCGTCAGTGACACTGAGTTCATGATGGTGATGGTGCACAGCATGTTCAATGCCAGTGGCAGTGATCCGATGTCGCCCGAGCGTCATCCCCTTCACCCCTCCGTGTCGACCGGGCAGTCGCCCGTGGTGCTCAACGATGTATCGGTGCCCGTAGCCTTCTTCGGCACTTACGGCTGGATGGCCTATGTGGTCTATTTCGGCCTGTTGGTGCTGTTGCTCCTCTCAGTCGTCGGTTTTTGTCTGCCGGACAAGCGGCAGTTGGAGCGAGGTGTAGAGATTGACGTGAGGATGCTGTGGCGCTTGTTGGCCGTATTGATGTGGGTCGGCACGTCATGTTACCTCTACGGTTCCTATGTCGGTCGTTTCCCGTTCACGGGGAGGTTGAATCCCGGTTTCGGCATCGACTCCGTGGGAGAGATCTTGGAGAGTGCGATTTTGTTAGCCACCATGACAGCCGTATCGCTGCGGAGGGTCAAGCAAATACAAACAAATGTATCAAGACTATGAGAGAGATCAATACCATCATCGGTTTTTTTGTCAGGATGTATCATACCCTGAAAAGGAAGTTGACGAGTCCTGATCAGAAGAAAGTGGTGAAACTGGCCGTGGTCGGTTCGACGGGGTGTGGAAAGACCTATCTGCTGAGCGACCTCCTTGGAGCGTTGGAGAAGCTCGGATGCCGTCGTGATGACAATTACAACGATGGCACGTTGCACCGTGATGCCTATGCACTGATCGAGAACCAGAAGCACAATGGCGGAGTGGACAAGACCACGATCCGTGCCTGCCGGCAGGAAGATCTCTATTGTTCCCGCTTCATCGACAGTCTGGGGCACCGCATGACCATTGAGTTTGCCGACATCCCCGGTGAGGTGATGACTCCAGAGTCGATCAGCATGTTCCGTGCGGTGATGAAGGCCCTGATGGCCTGTCGCAACAAGCTTTTCGTGTCGACGACATGGAACAACCCCGACACACATAAAACCGTGCGGATCATCGAGCTGGATAAATCCGGCTCCACCGACAACCGTCCCATCGTCGGTTTGAACGGAAGTCTGAGCAGTTCCTATTCCTTTGGTGCGAAGCAAGCCCTAGAAGCTCAGAGCCATGTGTATGTCGGCACTTCCGCCCGCAAAGCCTATTACAGCAACCAAGGTTTTGTTGAAGGCAGCCGACGCCGCATCAGCGGCGCCGCCCTCTTCAGTGATTTTCTGCAGTGTGATGTCGACAGCGTCATCAACGCCATTATCGAGGCGTGGCCACTGCTCAAGGTCGACGAGGTGCTCCCTGAGGCCCTCAAGAACAAGGCATCAGGCAAGACCCTGTTTCAGACGGAGTACAAGAACCACTTCTTCTTCCACTACAACACCTTCTTCGCTACCGATGTCGTGGTGTGCGACAAGTGCTGTACCCCGTTGATCGGCGACCGTAAAAAAGCCACCGGCAGTGACCGTTTCACGGTGATGATGCAAGTGCTCAAGAACCTCACCAGTTACAAGGACGCCCCAGCCAAGAGATGGTATCTGGCCCTGAAAGGGTTTGACGCGGTGTTGAGAGAAGAGAAGTGGCGGGAGGTGTACCAAGCCTCTGGCCAGGACATCAACCTCGTCTATTCCCATTTCCTGGTCCTGTTTCGTCAGGCCTGTGAGCATGGCCTGTTGAAAGGCGGTGCCCCATCCACGACCTATGTCATGCCCTTCAGCAGTGCCGACCGGATGATGGCCTGGTTGACCAATGAGGAACAGATGGACTCGGATGAAGGGCACGCATCCGGCGATGACGTCCTGGTATCGCTCTTGGAAGAGCACTACCGCACTTTCGCCAATGAAGCATCCGCCTTTTTCAATGCTCCGGAGTCGTATGCCATGCAATCGTCTTACGATCTCAGCGAGCATGTGCGGCGCAGGGTGGAAGACTTCTGTCATGTGGATGACAGTCTGGTCAGGAATGACCCCGAGAAGCAAGACGAGCGTCGGTTGCTCAACCTGCCGCCCCACGTCTATTTCCTGGCCACCCCCATCGACAATCAGTTTCATCTCTGCGGTCATTGTGCCGGCGATCCCACACTTTTCGAGGGAGATGCCCGGTATTACAATCACCGAGCCGGATTCGGGTCGGTGCAGCTTGCCACCGACATCCTTCTCGCCCATGGTATCAGGATCTGCGCGGAGTATGACAACTACGGCTATGTGTTGAATCATGTCCACGACCAAGGATAAGGCATCAGGGATGGAAAAGCGAGTCAAGATAGAATCCCTTGTGATGGGGTCGCTTGTCGGTGAGCAAGGCGACACCACGCTGTCGTTCACCCGTGGATACTCGACCGATGTGGAGTTCCTGTGCCGGTCGTTGACAGGCGATGGTCCCCGTCATGCCACGCTGTATCTGCTCCATCCCGAGGAAGGGAGGCATCTCGTGGCCCATGTGCAGGGAAGTCACACCACTTTCGGAGGAGGCGTGCGCGATTATGCCACCAGGGCAGTGTATGAGTTTGATGGTGCCACTTTGACGGAGGCAGGCGGTTATCTGCCCCTGCTCCCCCTGTTTGACGGCATGCGCCACTACGAGGAGAAAACGTATGAGACGGCAGCCGAGCGTATGATGGGCACCGTTGTGGATGAGCCCCTCACCCCAACAGAGCAACGGCTTGGGGCAGCCTTGGCTCAAGCCCTGGCTCACCATTGCCGGCTCTTCATCCAAGTAGGAGAAGAAGAGCTGCGGGTGGGCGATGACCTCCGGCATTCCAGCAGGTTGCGGTCGCTGTTGCACGTCTTCGACCATCTACCACCCCGGTGGCGAGAGGAAGCCACGCTCGCATTCTCCGTCAACCACGCATCAGCCGACATGCAGGCCCTGTTGCCAGATGTCCAGGTGTTGGTGCATCATGACCCCATAGGCGTTTGGGACGATGAGGTCAGCGGCGCCTATCTCGTGGACTGGACAGGCGCGGAGCCTCAGTGGAAAAGTCAGGAGAGGTTACCCTCATGGCAGGAAGCCCTGCAACAGTTAGAGGAAGCCCTGGCCGATGTGGATTCATCCACGGCAGACCCCACTCCCGCCACCCCCTCAGCGGAATCAGAGATGCCGCAGTCGCCGCCCAGTCGGCGGAAAGGGTGTTTTGTCAATCTTCTGATGACGCTGCTATTGATTGTTCTGGGACTTGTATGTTGTCCTTTGTTATAGGAAGAAACCATTAGGATATGAGATTCAACAGGAAATGGATAGAGCATCACGGCATGTTGGTCAGACTCATTCTGGTCTGTTTTGTCCTGCTCATGATTTTGTTCACGGCATTGAAGCGTTGCACGGAAGTCGGGCAATCCGCCTCCCAGGAAGTGTATGTGCCCAGCAGTGAGGAAGGTTTTGTCAAGAAAGCCAACTCGTTGCTCGCCCATCTCGTGGAGCAAGGCAATGAAGCGCATCAGGGCATCCATCCCCATTCCATCACCACCCTGCAAGAGCGCTATCCAGCCCTGCAGTTTGCCCTGCCCTATGCCGAGGATGCCGTACAAGGAGCCCGTGCCGCCGACATCCGTCTTGTCGGCATCCGTCCCGACCTGATCACGGATGAAGAAGACCGCAATTTCTATTACAACAGCGACCTTCCCCGTCTGCTGGAGCAGCAGCGCGACAACCTCAGCGAGCGAGTCTTCCGCATCTCCTTCACCGCTGTCGACTCCCTCGTGATCGGGCGCATCGAGGTGATGGCCCACCTCTTCAAAGTAGCCCTCAGCAAGGATCCCTGGGTAGGCACTGTGACCTGTGCCGACAATGCCCTTTTCCCCGAGTCAAACCACTGTTTCCTCACCTGGGGGAAGTCGGTTGTCCCCATCCGTATGGTGCCCGACAGCAGCAGGGCCTTGCAAGGCGGTCATGAGCAGGTGGTGAGACTGGATGAGCGAACCCACACCCTGACCATGCAGCAAGGACAACCGCTTGACTACTATCAGCTCTATGCCAATAATGAGGCAGGCCGCACCACCGTCAGCGTCACCCTGCCCGGACGTACTGGCCGTCGGGTCTATTTCGACTACCTTGAAGGAGGCCGTTTGCACGTAAGATGTGTGGGATGCTGGTCACACCCCTACAATGAAGGCGGAGCCATGGAAGTCATCGCCCCGGCATCCGCCTCCACCCGAGGGACATCATATCCCCTCACCCATCAGATGAAGTTTGTCATCACTGCCGAGGAACATTCCGAACCGCTGGGAGAGTTGGTGGTGAGCAGCCATAACCCGATGCTCACTCTCTCTTCGCTTATCCGTTCGAGCGAGGGGCGCACCCGCTACACCATACCCTCCACATTGACCGACCGTTTCACCCAACAGATTGTGAAAGGCCTCTCCGGAGCGTTGCGCAACTCCGTCTACCGCGACAGCATTCACCTGAGCATCGACCCCATGCTCTCGATGGTGATGGAACGCGAGTTGGAGGACTATGCCCATGAGTTGATGCGCAACCAGCAAAAATTCTATGATGATGATCAGTGGGAACTGTCGCTCACCGTGATGGACATGGCAACAGGAAAGGTCATCGCCGCACCCTACTACCGATCGGCCGACCGCTATGTGGATGAAGCCTTGGCCGTCAGCCGCAAGAATCCCGCCCTCACCCACCGGTTTATCGGATCGACTTTCAAGCCCCTTGTGGCTTTGGCCGCCGTGCTCACCCGTCCCGAGCTCGCCTGGCTCTCCACCGTGGGCGACTACCGCATCACCCAGTCCGGACGCGGCAAGAAAGAGCCCGCGCGAGCCATGTTCTATGGTCATGAGACCTCCGCATGGTCGGCCAAGGGCAGTGCCGCGGGATTCTGGAACGGTTGTGAGTCGATGCGCCGCTTCTTCACCATCTCCGACGATGTCTATCCCGTGGCATTGGTGGCCCGTGCCCTCAACTACGGGCAGTCCGCAGGCAGTCCCTTCTCCTTCCGCAACCACGAGGTACATCTCGACAACAACAATTCCTTCACCTGGTCGGGTTCAAGGTTCATACACACCCTCGACCACCTCTACAGCATCCCCGGTCCGAAAGACTACGCGGCCCACGACAGTCTGCAGATGGAGTACTACGCCTGGGACAACCTCAAGTTGAATCCGTCCGACCGTTTCTGCCTCGACAATGTGAGTCCGGAACCCACCCTGTTTGACTACGACAAGTTTGCTTATCCAGGAGCGACCCTCTACAACGAGTTGTCGACCTGGGTGCTGGGTCAAGGCACCAACGACTGGAACAGTTTGAAACTCGCCGAGGCATGGACCCGGATGCTCACCAAGCGCAAGGTCAGGACCTCGCTGCTCATGACAGAAGGCCAGGTGCAGGCAGAAGATCTCACCACAGGTTATGACGGCCGGGCATGGAATGCCGTGCTGCAAGCCCTCCGTGAGGCACAGTCGTCGAGAGACAAGCGGTTGCTGTGGCCTATGGATGATGCCGTCAGACATCTCAATGCCCAGGAGCACATCGCCGACACCCTGTTGCTCTTCTCCAAGACAGGAACCCCCGACAACTATCCCCGTACGGAGTGGATGAGTGTGAAAGGCGGTCCCCGTTGGTTGGACATCGGTCTCTATTGCATGGCCCTCATGCCCTCCAGCGCCTATCGCTCGGTGCGAGCCAACCAGGGCGGTCGTGGGCTGATGTGCGTGATCCGTGTGACCCGTATCGTCGACGGCAAGCACAGGCGAGTGACCAAGAACGGAACCGAGAACAACGACAATGGCATACAATCGACCGATGCGCGTGATTTCTTCTCAGCCAATGAGGATCGTCTGCGCCGTTTCTACCATCTCACCAAACCCTATCTGGAATGAGTTTCAATTACCGACAGCGGATGACAGCCATGGGACATGTGGTGGCCTTTCTGGCCACCATGGCCTTGTGCTATGTCTCATTCATGGGATTGGTATACCTCTTGGGAGGACATCTTGTGAAATCCGCCATTCTCGCTGTGGCCTACGGCATCGTGCTATTCACGCTCGCCGTGCTGCTCCAGCGCCTGAAAGGATGCCGCAGGCATTTTTCGAGAAACATCGAGAAGGAGCGCATCACCGCTGTGTTGCTTGCCATGGCCTGTGTCTTCACCGCCCTGCCATTCACCCATTTCTTCACGGTCTACAGCCATGAGCGTGAGGTGTCGGCCACCTTCACCGAAGCCCTTCAGGAAGTGCAGGAGATGTTTGTAGACTATGAAGCCACCTCGGAGATGCGGATCAAAGATTACCAGAGCCGTTTGGAGAAAGCCGTCCGCAACAAGAAGAAAAACTCCCGTCAGTATGCCCGTATGGGGCTGACGAAGCACACCGAAGGCAAAGTGAGTGGTGGCGACACCCTGATGACGGACAATATGGTGCAAGCCCTTCGCCTGCAACTGTTGTCACCAGCCTACATGCAGTTGCGCCGGGAAGCCCAGCAGTGGCTCCACCGTGCAGCCGCGGGAGCCACCACACGCAATGCCTTCCTGATGGGCAATGCCCGTGAGATCCGCACTGCTGTAGGATCCTGGCAGCAGATGATGAACGAGGCACAGGCAGTGAGGTTTGACAATGAGGCCACAACCACTCCGTCCGACACCACGACGACGGTTACCGCCCACGCCGAGGCCATCTCCCATCGGTTGGACCAAGTGCTCACCACCTGTTCGCGCCGCGCATTCCCCACCCCCCACTCCCTCCTGCTCCTGTCCATTTGTTGGTTAGCCCTGTACTTCCCCTATTGGTTGCAGAACCGGGATTCGAAGTCGTGGGAGCGTTTCTTCCCCGCATGGATGCGATGGCGTCGGAATGTGCCCACTGCACAGGATGTGAGCCATGTCAATGCCGTCAGGATGAGCGATCCGAGAGCAGCAGCAGTGACCACCCCTTGGATGAAAAGTGCATCCGACACTTTCCGCCAGCGGATGGAGAAAGGAAAGGGCACCCGGGATGCTTTCGTATATATCGCCGAGCAGCTCCACGCCGGTATTCTCACGAAAGAAGCGTTGATCGCCATGCTCCGCGACGACCACAACCTGTTTGACGCCGACACCATCGAGATGTGTCTTGACAGGGGGGTGTTGACCAAAGACGAACTAACCCGTGATTGTGGCATCGACCCGCAGTTTCTCTCGATGCTCGGCCAGGTGCCCGAGGATGTGCTGCCGCGTGAGGGAAGCATCACCCAACTGCCCCAGAACACCACGCAATTCTTTTTCTGGGGCATCCCCTCGTCGGGCAAGACCTGTGCGGCAGGTGTGATCCTGCGCGCCATTCAGGAGCGAAAAGTCGTGCCCCATGTGACCATCGACGAGCATTGTCAGGGTTACGAGTACCAGGAGATCCTGAGCCGCATTTTCAGCGGCGACGGTCATTATTGCATCCTGCCCGGCCGGACATTGGTGGACACCAATTTCGCCATTCAGATGACGCTGGAGGACTGGGATCACCGCGATCATCCCATCACCCTCATCGACATGGCCGGAGAACTGTTTTGCTCGATCCTATGGCAGAAAAGCGGCGACTTCAACAAGATCACCGAGAAGCACCTGAAAGCCCAGGGCGAGTTTGAGAAGATTTTCATGGCCGAAGGAGCCGACCACCAGAAATTCCACGTGTTTGTCATCGAATATGGAGCTGAGGACAAGAAGCACAAAGGATTCAACCAGGACACTTACATGGAGTACGGGCTCCAATACCTTGACCAGACCCACGTGCTACGAGACGCCACCGAGGGAGTCTACGTGCTGATCACCAAGACCGACCAGGCCCGCCGCAACCTCAGGGAGGGAGAAGACCTCAACATCCATCTGGCCCGTTATATGAAGACCTATTACCCGAATTTCCTCGGACTGCTCGACAAGTACTGCCGGGACTATGAGTTATGTGGTGGCAAGGCACCCGACCCCATTCCGTTTGACATCGGAGAGGTGTGTTTCAACAACTACTGCAAGGTCAGTACATCCCGGGCCAATGACATGGTGAAGATCATGCTTGCCCGGTCAAAAGGATTCCGCAAGGGATGGCTTGGGAAAGTGGAGCAGTGGTTCAACCACTGATTGTGAAACCAGAGAAAGAAAAAACAGACAGTTATGAGATACGATGATTTTACGATAGAGATGAAGGAATTGCGCCGGAAAGTGATGAAGGCCGACGATGTCTACGACCTGATCCGTGAAGAGATGGAACGTGGCAAAATCACGAAGGAACAACTCCTCGCAATGGTCTGCGATGATCCCAACCTGTTGTCGTCGGCAGTGGTGGAGCAGTGCGCGAATGGCGGCCTGCTTGATGCAGACGCACTGATCAAGGGAGGTATCGACCCCAATTTCGTCGAGATGCTTGGAACCGTGCCCGAGGATGTGCTGCCCGATGTAGGCAGGATCGAAGGCATCGGCGAGAACACCACCGAGGTGTATTTGTGGGGCATCCCCAAGTCGGGCAAGACCTGTGCTTTGGGAACCATCCTCACGGCAGCCAGAAGCGTGACCGTCACCCGCAGTTTCAAGGTCAATCCCTGCCAGGGTCTGCTCTACGAGATGATCCTCTCGCAGATTTTCCAGAGAGAGAATGCCTACTGCACCCTGCCCGGCCGTACGCTGGTGGATGCCAATTTCGCCATCAGCACCGTCCTCGAGGATCTCAGAGGCAAGGATCATCCCGTCACCTTCATCGATATGGCCGGTGAGCTTTTCTGTTCGATGCTGTGGAATGACCTCAACATGACCGACCAAGTGACCGATAACCACAAGCGAGCCCTGGAAGAGTTTGAGCGAGTGCTGATCACCCGGAAGTCCAATAACCCCAAGTATCATTTCTTCATCATCGAGTATTGCGAGGGAGACAACAAATACAAGCGTTTCAACCAAGACACCTATCTGGAGCATGGCCTACGCTATCTGGAGACCCGCGGTGTGCTCAACAACGCCAACGACGGCATCTTCGTGCTCGTCACCAAGACCGACCTTGTGGGGCGTATGACGAGCGACAGCATCGACGGAGAGACCTATCTGCTCAATTTCCTCAATGAGAAATACCCCAACTTCTTCAGACTGCTCGACCGGTGCTGCAAGGATCATCATCTGTGCGGCGGTAAGTTGCCCCTTCCCATCCCCTTCGACATCGGCGAGGTCTGTTTCCAGAACTATTGCAGGGTGAAGACGGCGCGCGCCAACAAGATCATCGAGATCCTGATGGATCCCCCGAGAGGCAAGAAGAAATGGTGGCGAATCTGAGACACATTGAACATCAATCCCGAAAAATCAAAACATACAAGATATGAAACTAAGTCTTTTTTCCCAAATCGTCAAGAACGGCGAGGACAGCGACCTGGTATTCAATGGAGGAGAGTTGCGCAACAAACTCTTCGACGTTCGGATCGAGGGAACCTTGAAATTGACCTCTGACTATAAAGAAGTCGTGTGTCTTCTAACCTTGAATCCCGCCGGATGTCTGATCTATCTCATCAAGCCCCTTTTCTCACGCATGGGTGATTATCGGGCCTTGGTGGTGGCCGTTCCCCGTCAGGTGGTTTTCGCCGCCTCCGCCGACCTGCCAGGCATCGTCAGGGAAGTGAGCAAAGTAGTGGCCAAGGGTGAAGACACCGCCCCGCTGGCCAAGTGGTTTGAGAAAGACTACGAGGAACGCGACTTCGACTGGAAACTTCCTGTCGCCACGAAGCGCTATGCCTACAGGAAATATGGAGGCGGCCAAAAGGTCAAGACGCTGGATGCCCTTCTTGGTACCGCCATGTTGCAAGACTATTACGGCGAGTATGAGGGAGTCTATCTGTTGGGGCCAGGTGCAGAGGGAATCATCCGTCATGATGCGATGGACGACCTCACCGACAAGAAAGTCAGTTCGCCCGCTATCGTCTATCCGCCGATGAGTCCGAGTCTCCCCCAGTCCTGCCAGTTGACCGTGGGCGGCGAGGAATTCACCCGTCCCGTGCTGTCCAGTGTAGGAGGCAGTCTGCGCCTCCGCCTTGTGCGTGAGGGGTATGCGAACCATGATTTCCAGTTCAAGGTGCCCCAGGCGATGTGCACAGTGCTTGTACCCGCTCCGATAGAATGGCTCTACAAAGTCTATGAGAGTGCATTCCGCATCCTCGACGAGGCAGGTCAGCCCATGGCCGCGGGGAAGACAGCCGTGGAAGTGTCGGGAATCGTCGGAGTCAACAAAAAAGAGAAATTCTGCACCATCAAGGAAGAGAACGCCCGGCAGGCCCAAATCACGGTGACCAGTGATGGCTATGTGCCTTTGAGGATGAATGCCAATCTTTTGAACTACTCCAAGTCCAATCCATTGGAGATCCGGATGGAACGTGCCCGGAAGAAGTTGACCTACAAGGTTGGTCGGAAAATCACCTTTGAGCTTGCCCGCACCGACGAGGAAGCCCTTTTCTCGCCGTTGCCCGACTATGAGGTGGGTGACCGGAAAGGCGATGTGGTGACTCTCCGGCGGAAAGCCGGCCGCAAGAGTGGGGTGGGGAAGAAGAATCCCACAGGAAGGTCGCAGTTGATTGATGCTGAGGACGACGAGTTGGAGACGGGAGCCCACGGCCGTTTCCAAGTGTCACGTTGGTCGCTCTACAAGATCGGTGCCGGACTTATCGCCGGTCTTTTGGTCGGCGGCTTCGCCGGTTGGTTCTCCGGCGTGTCGCATGGTGAGAGCAATGTGAGAGAGGAGATTCGTCAAGCCCAGGAACTCCAGGAACGCATCGCCAAAGAAAAAGCCGACTCGCTGCTGCATGTCCAGATGGTGGATTATCTCGACAGCATTCCCAAGTGGAAGAAAGAAGAGATGGACTCCGTCTTTGATGGACGGATGGGAGGTCTGTATGATGCCCTCAACACCTACGACTTCGTCAAGGTGCTGGACCAAGGCAATGCCCTGCAACTCGGAGACAGTCGGGAATGGACACTTCTTGATAGTGCTCTGAACGTGATGACCTCAAAAAAGGAATACACCGACAAACTGCTGGAGATCACCAAGAACGAGGACGAGCAGAAACATAAGTTCTTCAGCCCTGATGGCAGTATCACAATCGCTAACTTCCTCAAGAAACTCGAGGAAGCCAAGAATGCCACTGACAAGGAAGTGAAATGAGAGGGACGCTGAAAGTATGTCTGGTGCTGTTGGCCATCGCCCTGGCCACGGGCACGATGCTCTTCTATGCGAAGACGCGTCTGGACCCGCCGCGGGCGATGGCGGAGTCGCGTGCCCATGTCGACCAGGTGCGCAACAGCATCGAGCGCATCGGTCAGGCATATGGTGTGGAGAAGATTCGGGAGCGTTTCTTTGCCTGCCGCCATCTCATTGCGTTCCTCGACGACAACCGTCTGCTCACCACTGAGGAGAGTGACACCCTCAAGGCCCAGATGATCAGTAGATACATCCCCGTCTTTGCCGACTGGTGCCAACGTTGTTTTCAGGCTCCTACGTGGTATGCCGACGACCTGCGGCAGATGCGTAGTGAGATCAAGTCGGTGAGGAGCGTCCGACGTTCCGACAAGTCATCGATAGTCCCCAAGGGGTCACGTCGTGGCGAGCGCCTTGACAGTGTGGCAGCCATCCTCGACCGTTATGATTCCGCCCGCAATCTGGTGAGAAAAGGCAGCGGCGTGGCCTATGAGAGTCTGGAGAAATCCGAAGACCGTATCAGCCGTGCCAAAGCTTACCAGCGGGATCCCATTTTGCGAAACAATGTCGCATTGGTCAATGCGCTTGACTCCGTCCCCTATTGGTTGGAGCAAGCCCATTACGACCAGTTGGAGAAGTGGGTGGCCAACATGGCCAACTGCACTTACATGGAAGAGGAGGAGTATGAGGAGCAGCACAACCGTGTCATGGGCCGTCTTGACGATTATGAGGAAAACGCCTATGCCACCTATGGCCGTTCGCACAGTGTCAGGTCGTTGCGTTCGAGAATGGAAAACTACAAGGATGAATACAACGCCAAGCGATCCAGTTTCTCCATCTCAATCGGAGGCGTGGATTTCCGGTTCTGAAAACGAGATGGTGTTTTTTCATCATGGGATTTCCGTCACGGGATTTCCGTGATGCATGGATACGGCAAACTGTCTGGTTTGGCAAAATTGTCATTGCTGTTGCCTGGTCAATTCTGCATAGAGATTGAAGAGGGCAGCGACACATTCCGATTCGGACATCTTCGTGGAGAAACCGTAGGCGGCCATCACGGCACGGTCGTTCTCGCGGTGGGCCTGCAGCAAGTCGTAGGGCATGAGGTTCGGGTCGTAGAGGTCGGCCAGACTGCTCTCAGGATATTTCGCCCTCACATCGAGGATGGCTTGCGCCGTCTGCTCGATTCTCGCCTGCTGCCCGGCGGTGGGCGACGGCCATGGGAAGTTGTTGTAGACGACGTCCTTCGAGTAGCGGTAGTCGCTTTTCAGCCTTCCGCACACCACCCGCGTCCATGCCATGTGGACGTTCGACTCCAGCACGCCGAAGTGATAGAGCGTGGCTTCGGGGATGATGTGTACCAGGTTACTGGCTAAGACATTGGGCGACATGAAGCCCATCGGGATATAGCGTCGTCGTTCAGATGATACGCTTGGCACGATGATGAAATGTCCCTTGGGCATGTTCTCCACGTGGAAACGAGTAGGCCTGTCGGCCAGCCGGCGAGTGCCGGCGCTCTTGCTTTCGAGCCGCAATTTCCTTACGGCCTCGATGCGTTTCATGCAATTTGGCATCTGCCGCAACTGTGCGGGCGTGCAGTCACCCAGCCAAAGACAATATCTTGGCTTTTGGTGGATGAACTCCACAGCTCCGTACCATGGCTTGAAATAGGGTGCCGACATGGGTTCCTGCCTGATGAATTGCTCCATCTCCTCACGCTCGAACAGATATTGTCCGCCGTCGATGGGCTTGTTGCCGATGCCTATCTCGGGCACATCGGCGATAGGGTGCTGACGGCTGTAGACGAACGTGTCGGGGGCGTCCAGCAGATAGGCGTTGATGTTTCCCACGTTGAAAACACTTCCGTTTTCGAAGATTCGCTTCTGCCCTGTGTCGTCATAGCTGAACCCTATGATGATGACGTGGACATGCGCCTTGACCGATGCCTCGCTGTCCCACCTAAAGGTGCGGTGGGCGAAGTTGATCCGCAACCCCGCGGCATACAAAGGCGCCCATAGGTTGGCCACCTGCTCGCCCTGGCAGATGGAGTTGGTCGACACGAGAGCCGCCTGCGTGTGGGTGCCCCGCATGAGGTCGGCGCATTTCTTGTACCAGGCCGCCACATAGTCCATGTTGCCGAGGTTCTTCCATCGGGGACCGAAGACCTTGGCCATGTCCTCGGCCTGCCGATCGCTCTTCATCCTCGCACCGACGAACGGCGGATTGCCGATGATGTAGTCGAAGTGCAGCCGGATGCTGCGTGCCCGCGGCTTGGGACCGATGTGCAGGTCGCGGGTGACGAGGCTTACTTCATCGAAGTCGATGGTGGGCTCCCCCACACGGTCGCCACCCTCGTCGTCGGTGATGAGGTAGGTGGTGTTGGTGCGGATGGTGGGCAGGTCGTCGACCGTCTCCATGCGGTCCCATTCCATCTCGAGCGCGTTGCCCTCACGGATGTTGGTATAAGTCTTCAGCGGCAGGAAGTCGATGTCCTGGTGCACGATGCGCTCCGTCTCGGCCAGCATCTGTGCCTCTGAGATCCACAGCGCCGTGGTGGCCACCGTCACGGCGAAGTCGTTGATCTCGATGCCGTAGAACTGCTGTATGCTCACCTTGATGGGGTCGATGAACGCTCCCATCACCACTTGTCCTCCTTGCAGTTGTTGGATAACCTTGTTTTCCAGCCGCCGGAGCGAGAGATAGGTCTCGGTGAGGAAATTGCCCGAACCGCAGGCAGGGTCGAAGAATGTCAGTGAAGCCAACTTGTCCTGGAAAGCCAGCAGCTTCTTGTTCCTGGCCTTTACGACCTTCTCTTCCATGATGGTCTCAAATTCCGTGTTCAGGCCGTCGAGGAAGAGCGGGTCGATCACCTTGTGGATGTTTTCTATGGAGGTGTAGTGCATGCCGCCCGAGCGGCGTGTCTCAGGATTCAGCGTGCTCTCGAACACGGCCCCGAAGATGGTGGGGGAGATGAGGCTCCAGTCGAAGTCCATGGAGGCATGTTCCAGGAGCAGCGCGCGTATCTCCTCGGTAAACCGCGGCACCTCTATCTCCTCTCCAAACAGCCCGCCGTTGGCGTAGGGGAATGCGGCGAGGTCTTCGCGCAGGTATGGGTCGCGGTCCTCAGGCTTGGTGTTGAGCACCTGAAAGAGCCGAAGGAGTTCGGCACGCATGGCATTGCAATCGAACTGTGCCAGGTAGTCGTGGAACATGTCGTGCCGCCCGAAGATGCCGGCATCCTCGGCATAGAGGCAGAACACCAGGCGCACGCACAGGATGTTGAGCGAGCGCATGGTGGATGGCTTGGTGGGGTCGATGTATTGCTTGATGAGCGCGTCATAGAGCTTGCCCACGATCTCTCCTGCCTTCATCGACACCTCCATCTCCCTCTGGAGGTGCTCGTTGCCCTGCTCCACGAGGAACTGCAGGCGGTAGTATTCCTTGCCAAGGTCTTTGAGCAGGATGATGTAGGGCTCGCCGTTGGGGTTCTCCATGTCATGCACGGCAAACTCCCTGAAATTGCAGATGACGATCCATCGTGGCCGCTGCGAGTAGGGCAGCACGGCCGAATAGCGCTGGGCTTGCTGGAATGGCGTGAGCAGCGTGCCGTCGCTCTGGCGGATGGGTTTGTTGATGTCCTTGTCGATGCTCTTCTGCTCGATCATCACGTGCGTCGAGGGTATCATCACGTCGATGAACGACGTGTGGTCGAGCCGGGCCTGCTGCTCGAAGGTGATGAAGGTGGAGGGTGTCTCCACACCGTAAACCTGCGTCAGCAGCTCGGTCCAGAACACCTGGCTCTCGCCCTTCTCATATCCTTTCCCCTCCCACCGCTTGGCGAATGCTGCAGCGGCTGTGCTTTGCTTTTGATTGGCCATGTCCTTATTTTTCGACAAAGTTACGAATTTTTTATTAAAAAAATGCCAAAAGCAAAAGACTTCATACCGGGTGTCCGGAAAAGTTAGTAACTTAACACAAATTACAACTAATTGACCGCACTTATATCTACGATAATTCCATTGACAATCAGGAAGCCTGTTTGTTGTTTCGGATGGTGGACGGAAAGGTATTCAAGCGATACATGTCTGCAATACCAATCCGGGCCGATACAATTATATTTGGCTTCTGATTTCCCCACCGCTCCCCTCCAAGCGGGATTTTTGTTTCTGTATGCCTCGTAGGTACGTCATTTCTTTTTCAATGGTTGAAAAACGTGCGCCTTACTAGTGAGGAGAGTGGCATAGTGTGGGTGTATTATTCCCTGTATGCCAGACAACCAGCCATAACGAGGACGATGATTTCAGAGTCTTCGACCTGAGTGGTCGCTGCCTCAGAGCCATTCCTCGCAACGGCGTATACATCAGGAACGAGAAGAAATTTGTAAATAAGTAAAAAGATAAGAGTGATATGGAACCTTTGGCTTTGCCGAAGGCACTCATGCTCGGAATAAAAAATGAATGAATTCATTTTGTTCTCCGCTCGCTTATTCGTACTTTGGCTTCGCCGAAAGTACTGCCGCTCGGAATTGCTCAAATAAATTTGGCACTTCCCTCGCTTATTCGTACCTTTGCACCCAAAATGAGTGATATGAATATAGAAGCAGGAATAAGCAGCTCGGTCATCAAGGCCATCAAAGCATTATACGGACAGGAGGTGCCTTCAAAGATGGTGCAGCTCCAGAAGACAAGAAGTGAGTTTGAGGGTAACCTCACCCTCGTTGTTTTTCCCTTCCTCAAGATGTCGAGGAAGAAGCCGGAGGACACCGCCCAGGAAATCGGTGACTATCTGGTGGCCAACGACAACAGTGTGGCCGGATTCAACGTGGTGAAAGGATTTCTTAACCTCACCATCGCCCCGTCAGCCTGGATTGCCTTGCTCAACAGCATTCATGCTGATGAGCATTTCGGCGAGAAAGAAGTCAAGGATGACTCTCCGTTGGTGATGATCGAGTATTCTTCTCCCAATACCAACAAGCCGCTCCACCTTGGTCATGTGCGCAACAACCTGCTCGGATGGTCGCTGGCCCAGATCATGGCTGCCAACGGCAACAAGGTGGTGAAAACCAATATCGTGAATGACCGTGGTATCCATATCTGCAAGTCGATGCTGGCATGGCAGAAATGGGGCAACGGAGAGACTCCAGAGAGCAGCGGCAAGAAAGGCGACCACCTCATTGGCGACTATTATGTGGCTTTCGACAAGCACTACCGTGAGGAGGTGAAAGCACTGCAGGAGCAGTTCTTGGCCGAAGGGCTTGATGCGGAGACCGCTGAGAAACGTGCCAAGGATGAGGCGCCCCTCATCAAGGAAGCCCATGCGATGCTTGTGAAATGGGAACAGGGCGACCCGGAGGTGCGCGCCCTTTGGGAGAAGATGAACTCCTGGGTGTATGCAGGATTCGACGAGACCTACCGTGCTCTCGGCGTGTCGTTCGACAAAATCTATTATGAGTCGGAGACTTATCTGGAAGGCAAGGCCAAAGTGGAGGAGGGCCTCTCTCGTGGTCTCTTCTTCCGCAAGGAAGACAACAGCGTCTGGGCTGATCTCACCAGTGATGGACTCGACCAGAAGTTGCTGTTGCGCTCAGACGGCACGTCGGTCTATATGACTCAGGACATCGGCACCGCCGACATGCGTTTCAAGGACTATCCCATCGATAAGATGATCTACGTGGTGGGCAATGAGCAGAACTATCATTTCCAAGTGCTCTCCATCCTGCTCGACCGTCTTGGTTTCAAGTGGGGCAAGGAGTTGGTGCATTTCTCCTACGGAATGGTGGAACTGCCCAACGGTAAGATGAAAAGTCGTGAGGGCACGGTGGTCGATGCTGATGACCTGATCGCCACGATGATCACCGATGCCCGTCAGATGAGCGAGGACAAGGTGAACAAACTTGAGGGTATCAGTGAGGAAGAGAAGAACGAGATAGCCCGCATTGTGGGTATGGGAGCCCTCAAATATTTCATTCTCAAGGTGGATGCCCGCAAGAACATGTTGTTCAATCCCGAGGAGAGTATCGACTTCAACGGCAATACGGGCCCCTTCATACAGTACACCCATGCCCGCATCCGCAGTATCCTGCGCAAGGCCGAGGCCAGCGGTATAAGTCTGCCTGCAACCCTTGATGGCACCCTGCCTGTGAATGCGAAAGAGACCGACCTCATCCAGAAGCTCAATGAATATGGTGCCGCCGTGGAACAAGCCGGTAAGGATTATTCGCCAAGCGGCATCGCCAACTATTGTTATGAGCTGACCAAGCAGTTCAACCAGTTCTACCACGACTTCAGCATCCTCAATGCCGACACAGAGGAAGAGAAGAGGGTGCGCCTTGTCTTGGCTGCCAATGTAGCCAAGGTGATCCGTAATGGTATGCGCCTGCTCGGCATCGAGGTTCCTGAGAGAATGTAAGCAATGAAAGACAATCTTCAGAATCCACCGTCAAACCGTCATGACACCGTGCTGCCCCTTCCGTTGGAGGTCAGAGCCGACGCTTGGGCGGTGGATGCCGCTTGTTCGGGCAATCCCGGACAGATGGAATATCAGGGGATTGACCTTGCCACAGGAGCTCAAGTCTTCCATTTCGGTCCGGTTTTCGGTACCAACAATATCGGGGAATTTTTGGCTATCGTGCATGCCCTGGCCCTGATGGACAAGATGGGCGTGCGCAAGACCATCTACACCGACAGTTATAATGCCACGGTGTGGGTGGCGAAGAAGAAATGCAAGACGACATTGGAGCGCAATGAGAAGACTCAGAAGTTGCATGAGATCATCGCCCGTGCGGAGAAATGGCTCCGTTGTCATGCAGTGCAGGTGCCGATAGTGAAATGGGAGACAGCCCGCTGGGGAGAAATCCCTGCGGATTTCGGCCGCAAAAAATAACCCCATCCCTGCGATGGGAGGGGAACCTTTGGCGCGACATCTTGAGCATTTTGGATAGAATAAACACGAAAAGAGAGTGTGACATTTCATTTTGACATACCCTCCTGCATAATGTCATGAAATGAGATAACAGAAGGGAGACGCCTCAATGCGACGTCTCTACATTCACTTGCGAATGGGATTCATCCGACTTTTTAGAGTGGTCTCAAACGTGGGGAGGTATTGCTATGCTGGGCGCAGGAGTGCCGCCGCCCACCGTGATGGAACCTGTTTCTATTCTGATTTCATCATACAAATGTCGGTCGATGAAGGATTGCAACGTCTGTCGGCCACCTTCCACCAGAAGCGACAGCAGTTGTCGTTCATGGCATTCTGCCAGGATGCTGTCGATATCATGCTCATGCGAAAGAACCATTTTCACCGGACTGGGACCACTCCACCGGCGGACATCGAGCCGTGGATGCTCCCGTTGTTCGGTGACCCGTCCCACAAGGATCGCATCATGCTCTGCCCTCAGTTGGTGGACCAGCATCTGTGAGTAAGGAGTGGAGATGGCCACGGCCCGGCCATGGTCGTCAAGAAACCCATCGGCTGTCTGAGCCCATTTCAAGGTGATGTAAGGGCGGTGGTGCTGATGGAAGGTGAAAAAACGGCGGTTGAGCCACCTGCATTGTTTTTCGAGTACACCTACCGTCACCTCTATGCCCGCATCCCGCAATTTCTGTATGCCACGGCCCTGCACCTTGGCGAAAGGGTCGACACAGCCCACCACGACGCGGCGCACCCCCTTGCTGACGATCAGGTCGGCACAAGGCGGAGTCTTGCCATAATGCGAACAAGGTTCGAGACTGACATAAATGGTCGCTTCGGGCAGGAGATGCTCGTCGGAAGGGCGGACGGAGGCGAAGGCGTTCACCTCAGCGTGTCCCTCGCCGCACCGGATATGATAGCCCTCGCCGATGATCCTGTCATGAGACACAATGACAGCCCCCACCATCGGGTTGGGGCGGCAGGTGAGCAGTCCATTGGAAGCCAATTGGAGGCAGCGGCGCATGTAGCGTTCGTCAAAACTCATATCTGTCATCGTATGATCGGAAAGTTTGATGCAAAAATAGTTTTTTTTCGTGATAAAACCGATGGCCGTGTGATGCTTTCTTGTGGGTAAGCCGTGTTTTTTGTATTTTTGCGGCATGAAAGAGTCCGTTTCCCCTTCACTGACCTATCAGCAGTTGTGGCGGCAACTTGTGCCGCTCTATGATGCTGGCGAGGCGAAAGCCATTGTCCGCACCGTTTTGGAAACCCGGATGGGACTGTCGCTGGCCGATATCCTCTGCGACGGGACAAGCCGGTTGAGTGGGTCGGAAAGAGCCGAGCTTGACCGGATGATGGCTCAGTTGGCCTCCGCCATCCCAGTGCAATACGTGCTGGGTGAGGCCCCTTTTATGGGGCGGATGATGTATGTGGAGCCGGGTGTGCTTATTCCCCGTCCAGAGACCGAGGTGCTGTGCCGTTGGGTGATGGAGGACAAATACGCAGCCCATCCCCGGATACTGGATATCGGCAGCGGCAGCGGTTGCATTGCTGTTACCCTTGCTTTGGAAGTTGCCGGGTCACAGGTGAGCGCCTATGATGTCTCCTCGGTGGCATTGTCCGTCACCAGGAGGAATGCCTCGCGTTGTGGAGCCACGGTAGCCGCAGTGTGCCAGGACGCCCTTCATCTGGATGCAGTGGATGACCGTTGGGAAATCATCGTCTCCAATCCACCCTATATCTGTCTGCGGGAATCCGCCGACATGCACCGCAATGTGGTGGAGCACGAGCCACATGAAGCGTTGTTCGTGCCTGATGACGACCCTTTGTTGTTTTATCGTGCGATAGCCTGTTACGCCCATCGTGCCCTTTGTGAGGGAGGCTCTTTGTTTTTCGAGTGCAACCCACGTTATGTGGGCGATATCGAGGAGATGCTTCGCCGACAGGGTTTTGTCGGTGTGCGGACCCGTGCGGACCAGTTTGGCAAGCTCCGTTTTGTCAAGGCCATCAACCACAAAAAAGGGACTCTCGGATGAAAGTCCCTTTTTTGTGGTAAGTATGTTTTAGATCAGTTGTCCCATACGCTGCGGTTGACCACGACCGGCTCATCCTCATCGAAATCAGCGTCGTTGCCAAGTTGATCGCCTACACCTTGTGTGGTGGTGTAAATATCCAAACCCGCCATGACATCCATTCTCTTTCTGAGAACTGCGATGTTAGGAATCACATATTTTTTCATATCTGACGTTTTTTTTATGATTATACTTGACTAACAGGATTACTTCACGACCATCTTCTTGCCATTGACGATATAGATGCCCTTGCTGATGTTTGTGGCATCCATGCGTACGCCCTGGAGGTTGTAGATGACATCATTCTTCGAGAGTCCATACTTGACGACGTTGATGCCATCAGTCTCGAAGAGGAAGAAGCTGGCGCCCATGCTCTCGGGCACGGCCAGATAAGCCTTGTGAGCAGCAGAGGTGAAGGCAGCTCCACCTGTTGCTCCGTAATAGAAGCCCACGCCCTGAGGTCCGACGGCGAGCTTGTAGAAAGCCGAGCCGGCAGGTCCAGTGGTGGTGGCATCCTCATCGAATCCATAGAGCATGTTGCCTGTGGTGGGAGAGTCGGTGTTGGTGGCATCCACCTCAAACTCATATTCTCCTGCAGGGCCTTCAAGGATGACAGCCTCGCCGGCGGGGATCACGTTGCCTTCGTTGTAGGTCGTGCCGGGCACGATAGACTTCTCATTCACCGTGGCGGTATAGGCTTTCACGCCAGCCGGTACGGTGAGGGCTTTCGTTCCATAGAACAAGGTGGCATAGCCAGCGTCGGTGATTTTGGCGGTGACGACCTCGGCCTCCTTCACCTCAAGTTGGGTGAGGGCGATCTCGGGTTTACCGTTGAAAGGAATGACGATACCCGTAGCCGTGACCTCTGCGCCGTCTTTCACGTTGGACATGTCGCACTCAGCGATATCGAACTTGTTGTAGAGCTGGACCTCATTGGTGCCGTCGGTCACGAAGAAGTTCCTGCCGTTCACCTTGAAGGTGCCTTTCACCTTGACGAGGTCGCACATATATTTCTCGAGGGTGACATTGGCGATTTCCTCTGCTGCCGGAGTGGCCGTGCCGTCGGCAGCCGTCACTTCGGCGTCCTCCACCTTGGTGATTTCGGGCAGTCCGTTGTAGAGGGTATAGGTCACCTTGGCTGTGCCATTGAGGATATCGCCCTCCTTATAGGTGAAATTGGTGGTCTTGAAGAAATCGATGGCACCGGAGGCATCCTTCACATACATGTCGTTAGTGCCTTTGAAGAGCACCTGAGCGTTGTCGAATTTCAGTGTTCCGACGCTTCCACTTGTCAGCGACTTGATACCGGCGATGTCGTAGAGCACATTCTCGATGACGGTGAGCGTATAGCTGGCCTCGCCCTCATTGTAAATGTCGGTCTCCGAGGTCTTGGCAGTCACTTTGGCCGTACCTGCGCCCACGAGAGTCAGTTTGCCTGTTGCGGCGTCGATGGTAGCCACTTTCTCGTTGCTGATGCTATAGGTTACGGTGCCGACAAAATCCTTGGGTGTAGAGAGTACAGGCTCAACGAACTCATTGCCCATCTCCACTTCGAGTTCGGTGGGATCGAAAGCCAATACAATGTCCGCCTTCTCGACGACCTTGCCTTCTTTCACCACGATGTCGTCGATGAAGCCACGTTTTCCAGAGAACTCAAGTACCATGTTGCCGTCGGCATTGTCGAGGGCGATGGCGTAGTCCTTCCAGGCACTGTTGGTGAGGGTGATGGTTTTCTCCACGAATGGGGCACCCGTCGCATCCATAGCTTTCACGGTCAGGGTATTGGTGCCACCCGACCATCCGGCAGCGCGGAAGGTCAGGCCGCCGTCGCCTTTGAGGGTGATGACGCGGGTGGTCATGACTCCATTGGCAGAACCAGTACCGAACTTAGCGCATTGCTTGCCCTTAGAGATCTTATCGAGTGAAGTCCATTCTTCATCAGTAGCATCGGTCGTAGCCATTGTTTTGTTGGCCACCTGACCTGAAAATGCGTCATCATTGCCGCCGGTCTCATTGATTTGGTCGAAGGTCTCGTTGAACAGTGGCATTTTGCGCATCATGGTGATGAGGGTCACATGGGTGGCGGTATTGCCGTCGCGTCCCAGGTAGAGCACGTCGTAGTCCTCTTCGAGGGTGAATGACTGTTCGACGAGTTCAGAGGTTTGCTTGAGGTTGATGAAATCCTCAAAAGTCTTGATCTTGTTGATTGTGCCGTCTTCTTTGTCAGAGAACAGGACGACCGTGCCTCGTTTGGCAGCGTCGTCGGTGTTGAAACAGCCGCTGACCGTCAGGACGTCACCTTTCTTGAATCCTCCGTCGATTTTCAGTTCGATATGGTTGCCGGTCTTTTTCTCTTTATCCACATAGGAGTTTTTGAGGGAGTAGCAAGGCACATCTTTTTTGTTGATTGAAACGGTGCCGTCGACCGTTGTTCCTGATAAGGACGTGCCATCCTTGGTGTTGGGATAGTCGATCAGCATTGCTGGAGCGTATTTGTCGATGACGGTGAGTTTGTAGCTGGCATCAGCGGCCATGATATTGTCGTTTCCGGCAAAAGCGGCGGTGATGGTGGTTGTGCCCTCGGCCACGATGGTGACGGCTCCATTAGCATCGACTGTAGCCACACCTTCATCCTCGCTGGTATAAATGATCTGGCTGGCGATTTGGGTGAATTCCTCATCGGTCACCCCTGCGTAATTCAGTTGAGGAGCTTCGAAAGCCTCACCTTCTCTCACGGTGTAGCTGGCCTCGGGGAAAGACAAGGTGAGTTTCTTCTGGTTGGTTTGGCGTGTCAACGTGATCAGGGTCAAGTTGGCTCCTGTGCCGCCATCACGTCCCAGGTAGAGCACGTCGTAGTCTTTCTCCAAGGTGTAGGATTCCTCTACAGGATCCTCTTCAGCCGTTAGACAGTTGATGAAATCGCTGAATTGTTTGATAACGCTTGCAGTGGTTTCTGTTTCATCAGCAGAGAACAGTACGGCTGTGGCTCTCTTCGAAGCGTCTTTGTTGCTGATAGCACCAGCGATGGTGACCACATCACCAGCCTTTAACCCGCCGTCCACGGTCAGTTTGATGTGGTTGCCGTTCATTTTCCCATCTGTCGTGAAGCCATTTTTGAGGGTGATGCATTTCACGGCGTCTTTGTTGGCGTGGATTTTCACCGTTCCAGTAGCGGTCGTGCCACTGAGTGTGATGCCGTCTTGCGATGTGGGATAGTCAATCAGTTTGACATCCTCAGCGTATGCTCCTGCTGTGATAACCATCAGCAGCAGCATGAATAGATAGCGTAGGTTTTTTTTCATATTGTTTAGATTTTAAGTGAGTTGTGTTCGATGAGTCAATGATGTGGTATAAAGGCACATATTCCCCACAAATATATATTTTTTTTCGGATGATTTTGCCATTCGGTATTTTTATTAATATTCTTTAACAACACCTTCGCTTTTTAGTCGAAAATAATAAAAAAAGTTAAATAAAAGATGCTTGCGCAGTCATGTGATGATTTTCTTATCTATAAAAGAAAAACAATTATATTTTTGCAGTAGATAACTAAACAATAAGCGGTATGAGAAAGACTGTACTCATGGTGTTGTCCATCTTATTGGCCTCGGCGGCGTTGGCCCAAGGTGGCGAGCCAAAGACGATTTCATTGACTGATGCCGAACGTGCACTGGTAGAGCAGAACAGCGACTTTGCCTTTAACCTGTTCCGTAAGACACGTGACACAGAGAATCATGTCATCTCACCACTGAGCATCACCTATGCTCTTGGCATGCTCAACAATGGTGCCGACGGCATCACGCGCGAGGAGATAAGCCAAGTGCTTTCTGGCGGACGGCAAGAAGGATATGCTGACGTGGCTACGATGAACACTTTCTGCCGCAAGATGCTGACGGAGAGTGCCCTACTTGACGAGGACACACGTGTGGCCATTGCCAACACCATTTATTTCAACGGCGACAGAAAGGATATCTCGCTGAAGACAGCCTTCAAGGATGCGGCAGCGACTTACTATGACGCCACGCCGTCCATCGTCAGTTTCAGCAATCCAGCCACGCTGGGCATCATCAATCAGTGGGCTTCCGACCACACCGACGGTATGATCCACGACCTGCTGAAGGCAGAGGACCTGCAAGACCCCAACTTGTTGAGTTTCCTTCTGAATGCCATCTGTTTCAAAGGCGCATGGGGCTGTCCGTTTGACGAAACACAGACACAGAATGCATATTTCGACAACATGCAGCGCATGGCCACGATGATGGGCCAGGTAAATGTTTTCCAATATGCGCAAACCGACCTGTACAAGTCGGTCATCCTGCCCTACGGCAACGGTTCCTACCAGATGACACTCTTCCTCCCTCAATATGGGAAAACCCTTGATGATGTGATGGCAGCCATGAGCGGCAAGAACTGGAATGCCGCCGAATACGAGGAATATCAGGTGATGCTGAGAATGCCACGCATAGAGACCGACACCGACCAGGACCTGAAAGACATCATGGCATCGCTCGGTATGCCGAATGCTTTTCTGGAATACGATGGCCACGGTTTTATGGACTTCTGCTATTCTGGTGACAATGAGGCCAACTCCCACCGATGCTGGATCAGCATGATGAAGCAGAAAGCCCACCTGAAACTCGACGAGAAAGGCACGGAAGCTGCGGCAGCCACGGTCATTGGCATGTCCGACAGAGGCGGGCCTTCCCGATTTGCAGAGTTCATCGCCGACAGACCTTTCCTCTATGTCATCAGCGAGCGTTCTACAGGAAGCATCTTTTTTATCGGACAATACATGGGCGAGCCTTTGGACAATCCGCGCCACGATATCAGCCTCACGGAAGAGGAGCGGCAACTCGTGAAGAGCAACAACGACTTTGCCATACGCCTCTTCCGCCAGGCACGCGATGAGAAGAGCAGTGTCATATCTCCTCTCAGCATCACCTACGCACTGGGCATGATGAACAATGGCGCGGCCGGACAGACACAGCAGGAAATCAACGACGTGCTGGGCTTCGGCGAGGCCGGTGCCGACGGCATCAACCAGTTCTGCCGCAAGATGCTTTCCGAGAGCGGCACGCTGGACAAAGAGACCAGGGTCGATATCGCCAACACCATCTACGTGAACAGTCACTGGGGCATCGAACTGCAGGCACCGTTCGTCCAGAAAGCCAACGAATACTACGACGCGCAGCCCGAGACACGCGACTTCTACGATGGAGTCACCCGCGATGTCATCAACCAGTGGAGCAGCGACCATACGGAAGGTATGGTCAAGGAGATACTCTCCAAGGATGAGTTCGACAAAGACACCGAGAGCTATCTGCTCAACGCCTTATACTTCAAAGGGCCATGGACGACGAAGTTTGATCCCAACAACACGGTGGAAGAGTTGTTCAATGGTGTCGAAATGGTACCGATGATGCACATCCCACGCAATGAGTTCGTCATGGCCGGAGCTGAGTTTGAATATACCAGCAACGACCTGTATCAGGCCATCAAACTGCCCTATGGCAACGAAGCCTACCAGATGACTGTCATCCTGCCCCAACCCGACAAGACCATTGACGATGTGCTTGACAAGATGGACGGTCAGAACTGGCAATTCCACGGGCGTGGCACGATCGTGGACCTGAAACTGCCACGCTTCGAGACCGAGGCATCTACTGACCTGAAACCCGTCATGTCGGCATTAGGCATGCCCACTGCCTTCATTCTTGATCTGGCTGAATTCCCGGATTTCTGCAACATGCCAACCTTTATAGGCTTGATGAAACAGGTGGCCAAAATCAATGTCAATGAAGAAGGCACCGAGGCTGCCGCCGTCACTGTCATCGGAGCAGAGACTTCGGGCATGCCCGATATCGCGGATTTCCACGCCACACGCCCGTTCATTTACATCATCAGCGAGCGTTCCACGGGCATCATCTTCTTCATCGGTCAGTACATGGGAGAGATCACGATGGGCGTGCCTCAAGTTGCCGACAGTCCGGGCATCATGGGGAGTCCCGCCATCTACGACCTGCAGGGCCGCAAAGTAGGTTCAGGTCAATCCTCCGGGTTGAAGAAGGGCATCTACATTGTCGGCGGAAAGAAGGTCATCGTAAAATGAGTAAATACGGATTTGAATAGGATATCGCTCTTTGGCCGAGTATTATGCACCTGCTTGTCGGAGCTCAAACCAACCCGTATCTGCTCCCGCCTGCTCGTGGCATTGACTGTCGTGGTCTTCTGTTGCGCTGCCAGTGCACAGGAGACCACGGGGCGTGTTCATGCTGTCATCATCAACGGCGGTATGAACAAGCTGATGAACCATGAGCGTTACTGGAATGACTGTGCTTTTCTCTACCGCACACTCCGTAAGGACTTGCATTTCCCGAAACAAGACATCACCCTGCTGATGAGCGACGGTGGCGAGCCAGGCCGCGACATGCTCCTTGCCGACGGCAGCGGGTTTGCCACATCCCCAGCAGACCTCGATGGCGACGGTGAGCGTGACGTGTGGCTGCCTGCCACGTTGGAGCAGGTGGAGACCTCGCTCTCTGAGCTCGCGGCGAGGCTCACCTCCGACGACCGCCTCTTTCTTTTCATGATCGACCATGGCGATTTCGACAGCAGCGTGCAGCAGTCGTATGCATGGATGTGGGGCGGTGAGCGACTCTATCCCACCCATCTGGCCCAGTTGCTCGATGCCTTTCATGTGGAGTCGATGAGTTTGTGCCTGGGATTGTGCCATTCAGGAGGTTTCATTGATGAGCTCTGTCGTGAGAATCGTGTCATTGCCACAAGCTGCATGGAAAACGAAGAGTCATGGGCGTGCACCGACAGGCCATATGATGAGTTTGTATTCCATTGGATAAGCGCTGTAGCTGGTCACGACCCTGAAAGCCATCCCGTCTGTGCGGATGCTGATGATGACGGCCGCATTTCCATGTTTGAGGCGTTTGACTATGCCCGTCAGCACGACCGTCGTGAGGAGACTCCTCAGTATTGCTCCACGCCACCGGCTTTGGGCGCGGTTTGGTTCCTGCCTAAGGTGCCCGGAAACGGAATATGCGAAAAGGAAAATGAAAGCGGCACGCTGCCCATCCGCAAATGCTATGACCTGCAAGGCCGGGAGATCCCCATGCCCCCCGTCATGGAAGGGAAATACATAAAAAATCTTAATACGAAGCAGTCTTTCGGGCTTTCGCCTATCATAATAATAAAACCATAAGATGATGGATAAAGAGAAGACAATCATTGCTGCGATACTTGCTTGTCTGCCTTTCATGTCACAGGCGCAATCCACAGAACTGACCTGTTGGACGATAAAAGGCGGGCAAATGATATTGCCCGTTGAGAATACCCTACTCGAGATCCCCGACAGCATTGGTGCCATCGACCTGTGTGGCATGGAAGGCATTACCCTGGACTGTTCCTCGGCCAGTCCCAACTGCCTCTACTACACTGACGGGACAACTTCCGTGGAGGGCTTGCCCAATGCCAATGTCGTGTGTGAGGGAGTCTGTGAAGGACTTCTGCTCACCGATGAGGCCTGTTTCTACTGCCCCATGTCCTTTTTTGCTACTGATGCCATGTTGCGGTTTACACCACGGTATGACGATGAAGATGAAGGAGCTGACTTTAGCCGACCCTGTCATGAGACCGTTTTGCTGCCATTTTCCGCAGATTTCGTGATTCCCGAGGATGTCAACGGCCCCATGCCTGAAGGATGGTTTCAGAAGGCCACTTTTAGCGGATATGATGATGGCATGCTTGTATTCCACCAGTCATTTGAAGAAAGCCTGATGGCCAACACACCCTATCTGGTGACATTCGCCTACGGAGCATACGGCACACGAATCCTTTTCTTCGGACAGAACAAGACCGTGGAAGAGACAAAAATGATCATCGAAGGCGAATCACCTTACTTTTTCACAGGAGTCACCAAGTCGGAGGAAGAGACCTCCGGTTACTTCCGCTATCACAGAGGGCAAGACCCTTATTTCGTCCATACAGGTGACGGTAAGCCTATGGAACCTTTCAGGTGTTTCATGATATCGCCAATGGCGGATGGGAGAGAGGCACTACCTACATCTGGACAAATACTGAGGTATTCCGTTTCCGAAGGAGAAAGCACAGGAGGAGAAAGCACAGGAATTGTACCCCGCATCAAGAATCATTCAAGCCAAGTTTGCTATGACCTGATGGGGAGGCAATTGCCCAATGCCGACAGGAGCAAGGGCATCTATATCCAAGGAGGAGTCAAAGTCATCAGATAACATCTTCTCAGCAACCTCAGAAGAGCAGGTCTAAGTATGAAAGATTTGATACAGCGAAGCCAACAAGGTGATCGGGAAGCCATGGGGCAACTCTACACCGTCATGCACGACGAATTGTTGGCTCGTTGTCGTAAATATGCAACCAACGACAACATCGCAGAAGACCTGCTTCATGATGCTTTCCTTCTTATATTCAGCAACATCGGAAAGGTGCATTCCCCAGAGAAAGGAAGAGGGTGGATGCACAAGGTAACCCAAAACGTATGCCTGCTTTATGTACAGCATCGCCAAAGTCACTCATGGGTTCCCATTGATGAAGTGAAAGAGACGCCACAAGGTGCTGACCCCGACATGGCCGTCACCTATGAAGAACTTCTGAAAGCCATAGACCGGTTGCCACGAGGATACCGTCAGGTGTTCCGCCTGTCTGTGCTGGAAGGGATGACGCATCAGCAGATAGCCCAGCTGACGGGTATCGAGCCACACACGTCGTCATCACAACTCCTGCGGGCTAAAAAACAACTGCGGCGACTGGTGAAGTTGCTCATGCTTATCCTTCTTTTAGCCGTGCCGATGGTGACGTATTATCACTTGTCGTTGCATGACGACAAGCACGAAGTAGCAGAGGTTGAGACCACGCCAATGGGTGGACGGAAGACAGACACACAAGAATTTGCTCATGGCCCCGTCGACCAAGGTCAGGTTGCGGCAGCGCATTCGGAAGATACACCTGTGAAAGTATCGAGAACACTACCGCCTTTGACGGATGTACATGCCACGATCCGTGAGTACAAAACTGAAATCCCGGATACCATCAAGGCACCAGGAGAAGAGAAGCCCGACAATGCCATTGCGGTGGCAGAAAAGCCTCTGTCAGCAGAAGACACCATGGTGACTGAGAGACCTATGGAGAAAGAGAGCGTCATCGTGGCAGAGTTCCCGGGAATTGTCCAGAAAACAGAGAAAGACAAGAACCTCTTCCTTTCGCTTGCCTACAGCGGACTTCCCAACGGCACAGCCCGCCCATTGCCTTATGGCGCCGAGGGCATGAACGGTGATATTGACACAGTGGCCCACCACCGTTTGCCCATGACAATAGCACTGAATGGCCGCTATAGTCCGGGGGCACGCTGGTGGTTGGATGGTGGTCTGAGCTATTCTCTGCTCTCGTCGGAAATACGCGTGGGCAACAGTTACTTGTATATGGAGCAGCAGCAACGTGTGCGCTACTTAGGACTCTCCCTTGGAATCGGTTATGAATTCTGGCGCAGTCGCTATTGGGAATTCTATTCCACCACTTCGGTCGTTTGTGAGTTCCCCTTACGCAGTAGCACAGAGACATCCTATTGGAAAGGAGACCGGTTGATCGATACAGAAATCGTCCGTCTGAAGCCGCATGTTCAATGGTCGGTCGGTGCTGGTCTGGGGTTGCAATATAATCTCACACCAGCCATCGGATTGTTCGTCGAACCAAGAATGCAATATTATTTCCGTCATTCAGACGGTCTGAAGACATGGCGGTCAGAACATCCCTTCTCCCCGATTTTGCCCGTCGGAATAAGGATATCATTCTGACAGAAGTAGTGTGTCCTTTCGTTGTTGCTTTTTCGTTCTTCGGGCGGATATGTCGCCGTATATCGGGATTTTTGGGACGAGCCAAGCATCGCCTTCGGGAGCCGGGCGACAAATCCCGATGAACCGTGTCAAATCCCAATGAACGGCGGGTCGTTGCAGTAAAAAAGCACGGCCGAAGCCGTGCTCTAACATTCACTTTACATTCAATCTTTTGAGATATAGTGGTTATCTGCGGTGTGGACCGTGATGGTTGCCGCCACGCGGAGCGGGGCCTGAATGACCTGGACTGTGGTGGCCGTGATTACCTCTGCCGGGAGCCATGCCAGGTCCATGTCCGTGGCGAGGAGGCAGTGCTCGTCCATGGGCCACAAGCGGACGGTGATGGAAATAGTGGTTGCGGTGGTAGCGGCTATAGATATTGAATACCCAGGCGTTCCGGCCCCAGGAGACTGGGCGGTAGAAGTAGCCGCGGTTCAAGAACAGGCGGTACTGTGCGGGAGTGAGAACCCTCACGAGGCAGCGGTCGCGGACGCTCCAGCGTGCTCCGTAGAGGTCGGCACGGGAATTGAGTCCCATCAGGTAGTCGAGGTTGATCTGGTAGACCGCTTCATACTGAGCGTCGTTGAGTCCCAGTTCGTAGGCCATCTTGTCGGTGAGGAAGAGTGCCTCGTTGTGTGCCTCGTTGTATGTCATCGCATTGACCGTGATGGCTATCGTCATCAGCATGGTCATCATCATGATCTTTTTCATCGTCGTATTTATTTGGTGGTGATACATCTGGTTTTCTTTTCTCTGATGCAAAGGTAGGCATCTCTTGGCGATGACGGAAAGGATTAACCCTAATCCATGAGAGGATAATCCCTAAATGTGGTGGGGATTCCCTCGGGATAAAAAATGAATGAATTCATTTTGTTCTCCGCTCGCTTATTCGTACCTTTGGCTCCGCCGAAGGTACTGTCGCTCGGAATTGCTCAAATAAATTTGGCACTTCCCTCGCTTATTCGTACCTTTGCACCCCGAATGAAAATTGAAGTTCAGACAACCTATGATCATCCGTCAGATTTGTAGTTTTTTCTTCCTTATGGTCATGATGGCCATACCGGGAATGGCCTCGGCGCAGGAGGCCGTCAATCCTGCTCCTCAAGTCGCACAGCCTGCAAGCAAGCAGGTCATCCCCACCGCACAGGCAACCGACGGGTCGGACGCTGTCGAGGTAGAGACCATTACTGTGAACGGTGTCTCTTTCAATATGGTGAGGGTGAGTGGTGGTATTTTCACGATGGGAGCCACCGAGGAACAAGGCAAGGACGCCCAGGCAGAGGAGTCGCCCGCCCATGAGGTGATCATCTCTGACTACCTGATCGGCGAGACCGAGGTGACCCAGGAATTGTGGGAAGCCGTGATGGGGCGTAACCCCTCCTATTTCGTAGGTCCGCAGCGTCCTGTGGAGAGTATACGGTATATCGACTGCGAGTCGTTTTTCTTCAAGTTGAATTATCTCACCAACCGTCATTTCCGTCTTCCCACCGAGGCCGAGTGGGAGTATGCCGCCCGCGGAGGGCATAAGAGCCAGCACACCAAGTATGCTGGAAGTGACGATTTCGACGCTGTGGCCTGGTATTGCAACAACAGCGGCAATGTCACCCACGATGTGAAGACCAAGGCCCCCAATGAACTCGGTCTTTATGATATGAGCGGCAACGTGGATGAGTGGTGTGGTGGTGCTTGGCGGCAATACGCCGAAGGACTCTATGTGGATGCCAAGGAACAAGAAGACGGGTCGGACAAGGTGCGGCGCGGCGGAGGGTTCCTCGATTTCGCCAAGCATCTCCGGGTTTCCGACCGCAGGGTCTGTCCCGAGAAGATGTGGAACTACGATATCGGCCTCCGTTTGGCTGAGTGAATTGACGATGGACCTTTTTCTCCTGCAACCATGAAGGAAGTCACCGAAAAGGAAGCCCTGCTGCGTCTTACGACCCTCTGCTCGAAGGCCGAGCACTGCACTTGGGAGATGACGGAGAAGATGCGCAGATGGGGTCTTGACGAAGCGGTTCAGGCCCGTGTCGTGGAATACCTGCTGAAGGAGCGGTATGTCGACGATGCCCGCTACGCCCGTGCTTTCGTGCGTGAGAAGATCAAGACCAACAAATGGGGCCCACGTAAAATAGAACAAGCCCTTTACGCCAAGCGCATTGCGACGGAGATCTATCAACCAGTGCTGGCTGAAGTGGACCAGGAAGACTATTTGAAGATCCTGCGCCCTCTGTTACAGGCCAAGCGGCGGCAGTTGGGTGGTCTGAGCGAGTATGAGCAAAATGGCCGTCTTGCGCGTTTCGCCATGAGCCGGGGCTTCACTTTCGACTTGATACGGCAGTGCCTCGATGTGGACGAAGACCTCACCGACGACGAAGATGATTAGTTTCTGGCACCGACTCCTCAATCTCCTCTCGCCTCAGGCATGTGTGGTCTGTGGTCTGCGTCTCGGCATCGACGAGGAAGTGCTGTGCACCACCTGCAACCTCCACCTTCCCCGGACTTTTTTCTCTTCCATGCCCTATGACAACCCTATGGCGCGCCGTTTCTGGGGGCATTTCCCTATAGAACGCGCCGCAGCCCTGTTTTATTATGAAGCCGGATCGCAGGTCAGCAACCTGATCCACGATCTCAAATACCACCAACGGCCAGACATCGGTGTCGTGATGGGAAGGATGACCGCTGAGGAGTTTCGCCCCGACGGTTTCTTCGATGGCATCGACCTCATCGTCCCTATTCCCTTGGCGAAAAAGCGTTTCCGTCAGCGAGGATACAACCAGAGTATGGAGATAGCCCGTGGTGTGGCGGAGGTGACGGGCCTGCCCATCGACGACCATGCCGTGGAGCGTGTCAGTTTCACGGGCAGTCAGACCCACAAGAACCTCCAGGAGCGGATGGCCAATGTGGAGAATGCATTCCGCTGCACCCACAAGACTGCCCTGAGTGGCCGGCATGTCCTGGTGATTGATGACATCGTCACCTCAGGCGCCACGGTCAGTGCCTGTGTGGAAGCCCTGTTGGAGGCAGGCGATCTCAAAGTCAGTGTCCTGTCGCTTGGTGTGGTGAAATGAACCGGAAAAGAGTGCCCGAAAGGGGCATTTGTGTGCCAATTCTTGAATAGTCACATTTCAAAAGGCAACTTTTTTTTGAGGTTTTCTGAATAATTGTTACTTTAGCACCAGAATATTTGCGACATTGTCGTTTTTTTAGAAAAAAGGGGATTTCCCAGGAAAATGAATAGATATATCAGCGTCATTATTGCGCTTCTCTCGGCAGTTTTTCGAGTTGACGCCGTCCCGGTGTCAGGCCAGTTCTATGCTGTCTTTCCCACAGAGCGCGGCGACAGCCTTCGTGTGCGGCTGATGGGTGATGAGCACCTGAGTTTTTGGCAGTCGGCCGACGGCAGGTGCTTCAGGCTCTCACCATCACATCGTCTCAGCGAGATTGACGTCATGTCGGAACAGGTCCGCAGTTTGGCTGACTGCGGCAAGTGTCGTACACCCGTGTTGGGCGAGTTCAGGCATTATGAGGGTGCCTATAAGGGTGTGATCATCCTGGCCAACTTCGCCGACCGCAAATTCAAGGAGGGCCATGACTCCGATTTGTATACCCAGGTGGCCAATGCCGAGGGTTTCACCAATGAGATGGGATTCAAGGGCAGCGTACGTGATTATTTCCTCAGTCAGAGCCGCGGGAAGTTTGACTTCTCGTTTGACGTCATCGGTCCGGTGGAACTATCCAAGAGTTACAAATACTATGGTGAGGATGCCCCCAACGGCAGTTCCCACAACCTTCATGCCGGCGAGATGATCGCCGAGGCCTGCCAGTTGGCGGAGAATGCCACCGACTGGAGCCGTTATGACTGGGATGGAGACGGGGAGTTGGAGCAAGTCTTCGTGGTCTTCGCCGGTGAGGGACAGCACAACAGTGCCGACCCCTATACGATATGGCCCCACAAGCATTTCCTCTCTCAGAGTGATTACGGTAAGGCACTCGAACTTGGCGGTTACGTCATCGACCAATATGCCTGCGGCAGCGAGATGTTCACCTCGACCATGATCTCCGGCATCGGTGTGATGTGCCATGAGTTCTCCCACTGTTTCGGTTTTCCCGAGCATTACGATGCCGCGATGGGGTCTGCGGGCAATTTCGGTATGAGCCAGTGGGATGTCATGGGGCTCGGCAACTACAACGGCAACGGTTTCACTCCAGCGGGTTACACCAGTTATGAGCGGATGGTGCTGGGGTGGCTCGACCCGATCGAGTTGAATGAGGGCGAGGTGCAGGTCGATGGCCTGCGCCCCCTGTCGGAAGACGGCGACGCCTACATCATCTATAATGACGGCAACCCCAATGAATATTATATGTTGGAGAACCGTCAGCTGACAGGTTGGGATGCGGCCCTTCCGGGGCGCGGTCTTCTGATCCTTCATGTGGATTTCGACCCTCAAATCTGGGCTGCCAATGGCGTGAACGTCGTCCAGACGTATGGCGCCTTCCAAAACGACCACCAGCGCATGACCATCTTCCATGCCGACAACGACGACAAGACGACGGATTTCTCGCTCCAGCGTGATCCCTATCCCTATGGCAAGCGCGACTCCCTGACCGACAATTCCCATCCCGCGGCCCTGCTCTATACCCCTAATCAAGCAGGTAAGAAACTGATGGGCAAGCCCATCACCGGCATCAAGCGCAACGACGACCTCACCGTCAGTTTCCACTTCAGCGGTGATGGCGGCCAGTCGGGCATTCATGATGCCTCTGCGGAGATAAGAGACGCGGAGCGACAGGAAATCTACTGCATCGGGGGAAAGACAGTGTGGACACCACTGACCCTCCCCCCTCAGAAAGCCACGAGACCCAAATACCTCAGCAAGTGAGGACGACCCAAGAGAAAAGACAGACAACACAATTATTTATTCACCTAATTTTACGCTTATGAAAAAAATTCTATGCTTGTTATGTGTCTTCATGGCTGTCGGCGTGACCTACGCCCAGAAGGTAGCCGATGCGAGACCTGTATCGACTGACTTCCCGTTCAGTCAAATCAGCAAGGAAGACCAGCAGCAGTTGGAGAAGATGGTGCCTGCAAGTGCCCGCTCTGCCCGCAAGGCAGCTCCGAAAAGCCAACTGGTGCGTGCTGAGGGCGATGCTGACACTGTGCAGTATTTCGTGGCTGCGCAGAGCACGCAGCGCAACTACTCCTATGCTCCCGATGGCGGCGACATCTTCACCTATAATGTGGGAATCGTGCGCGAGGGCAACAAGGTGACCTTCCACAATTTCTTCAATCTCTTCAACCCCGCCGACTACTCCCCGAATCTCGACACGGATTTCAGCGGTACGTATGATGAGGCCACAAAGACCGTCACCGTCCCCACATCATCCGTTTTCGAGCAAGCCACGGTGTGCGGCATGATCTACAACTATTATATAGGTGTGCTGGTGTGCGGTCAACTGACTGATACCGGTTCGCTGATTCCCGACGACAACCTGGTGTTCAATGTGGAGGGCGATTTCGAGAAACTCACCACCGACCAGGCAGTGGGCGTGGCTGAGTACATGCCCAACGGCGGCCAGTCATACGGTATCTATAAGTCTTATCGCCGGATGGTCATTTGCCAGCCCAAGGAGACCGGTGAACTGATCTGCTTCAACGAGACCCTCGACCTCGGAGAGAACTTCCCCAATGCCGAAGCTGTGAAAGACTCCGTGGCCATCATCAACATCGGTAAGGGCGACGTCGACTTCATCGTAGAGGTGGAGAGCGATCCCGACGGTTACATCATCAGCGGTTCGGGCGGCACGATCCCCGGCCTTTCCTATGGCTATGCCGCTTTTGACCTGGCTGGTGAGACTCCTGTCGAGGAGGTGGAGGCCAATGCCTTGGTCAACTACGACAATGGCGTGAGCGAAGGCAGCATCCTTATCGGTCTCACGGGTAAGATTGTTCCCGTCCCCGACTATTCAGCCATCGTGAAGAAAGGAGAATTCACCTTCAACACGAGTCTTGAGAACTCCTTCTACATGGGTGAGTACAATGGCGCGCCGGCAGCGATCTCCGGCACCAAGGGTCAAGCTGGTATCTCCGACCTCTGGGTCTATTTCAACGTGCCCGAGGGCAAACTCGGTAAATTCTCCTATGAGGGATTCTACAAGAACGACCCCACTTACCGCTATGCCTGGCTGTTGATGACCGGCTACTTCGTCGACAGCGACGCCCCAGCCTATGCCACGAGCGACGAGGGTGACTTCAACGGCACCATCGAGATGTCGCCCGGCGAGCATTTCGTCCGTTTCCAGCACCAGTGCAACTATTACTCAGGCATAGAGAGCAACGCCCTCTACCTCACCGGTTTGAGCCTCGACTTGGAGGACCTGCCCGCCGATGCAGCAACCCTGAAGACAGAAAGCATCGACTTCGGCAATTTCATTGTCGAGGACGGCTATAGCGTCAGCGGCACACAGAACATCGTGATCCAGAACCGTGGTGCCAACAACCTCACCCTGAACGGCATCACTTCCGACAACGAGGAGTTCAAGGCCGACTTGAGCGCTGTGGAGCCTGCCGGATCTCTCAAGAACCTGGAGATCCCCATCACCTTCACCTCAACTGTTGCCGGCAAGAAGACAGCCAACATCACTGTGGAGACCTCTGCCGGAACCTACCAGGTGGCTGTCAAGGCCAAGGTCTTCGACATGCCCGACTTCAGCCAGGTCGTCGCTGAGGGCCTGGAGTACATGGAAATCTCCACCGACCCCACCTATCCGTTCATCGTTGAGAATGGCGTGGCTTACAATGCCAACTGCGACGACGGCGACCTCGTGGAAGCCACCTCATCCCTCAATTTCGTATTCAATATCCCTGAGGGTAAGATCGGTTACCTCACATGGGAAGGCCGCACCTGGGGGGCTCCGCGGACAGACAACGAGCTCGACTACTGGTATGACGACAAGGCACAGATTGACTTCCAGTGCAACAACAACTCCGGTTGGGTCTACCTGTTCGGTCAGGACGAGGACGCCAGTTCAGACGCCTTCAATGCTTACAGCAATGGTTACTACGCACAGTTCCTCACCTTCATCCCGCCCACACAGCCGACATTCGGCAACAGGGTCTACTTCCAGTTCTATCAGAATGGAGACTCCATCACTCACGGCAAGCACCGCTTCGAGGTGAAGAACATCCGTCTGCATGTGGTCGACTTCGATGAGTTCAATGTGGAACTCGTCAACGAGGGCACTGTAAAGTTTGAACCCACCTATGCCGGTCCGCAGCGTTACACCGTCTCCACCGTCCAGTTGAAGAACACTGGCAGTGCCACGCTGAGCGTCGAGTCGATCGAGGCAGAGACCGAGGGCGCTCCGTTCTATGGCGTCGTGCCTGAAGGCTGGAACAACCAGGCACAGTTCAACAACACGCTGAACGTGGATCTCTGGTTCTATCCAACAGAGGTGACCGATGAGGACAAGACCTATACGGGCAACGTGATCATCCACACCACTGCCGGCGACGTGCTCGTGCCTGTCGAAGGCACCGCCAAGGGCCAGAAGGGCATCATCTATCCGGGTGACTTCGAGGATGACGGTTACGGATGGTCGGTATTCGACAACGACAGGGATGGCGACACCTGGAAACTCGGTTGGAATCTCTGGGGAGACCGACCCGAGTATGTGCTGAGCGGTCATGAATGCCTGGGATCCGCTTCTGCCGATGCCTACGGCGGTTCGTACGCCCCCGACAACTGGACCTTCTCGCCTGCATTCGAGATTCCTGCTGAAGGAGCCAAACTGAGCTACTACATCAGTGGTTTCCACCCCACCCGCTATGCTGAGCACTACAGCCTTTATATCGTGGATGACCTCGCTGGCGTGGCTGATGGCAGCGTCGACTTTATCATCAACGGTTCTCAGCCCGTGGTGGAGGAGACAATCGATGAGCCCGCGGAATATGGCAGCGACTATACCAAGGTGGGTGGATGGAAGAACCATATCGTCGACCTCGACAGCTATGCGGGCAAGACCATCTACCTTGTCTTCCGCCATCATGGTTGCGAAGGCCAGTATGTGCTCCGCCTCGACGACGCTTTCATCTACACCAATGATAAGTTCAACGAGTTGGGCATCAGTACCCTGTCCCATAGCCGCAATGTCAAGAGCGAGGAGATCTACAATGTCAACGGTGCCCGTCTTGACGCTCCTGCCAAGGGTGTGAACATCATCCGCACCACGACCACCGACGGTCAGGTGAAGACGCAGAAGGTAATTGTGAAATAAGTCTATCGACTATGAGGAATCTCTTGATTTCGATCATGGCATTGCTCGCTGTCTGCACAGCGGGCAATGCTCAAGTCTCTGGCCTGAACATCGGCTATTGCAACGGTTCGGTGTCGACCACCACCCGCAAACAGTTCTGCTCCACGGAGAAAGACGTGTGGGTGAGCGGTGCCATCTGGTTGCCGGCCAGTGAGATCAATGTCTACAAAGACAATGAGATCAGGGCCATCCGCACGGGTCTGGCCCAGAAAATCGGTATCGACACGCTGTGTGTGTGGCTCCGTGCCGACCTCAATGGTGTCAATCTCGCGGAAGGCGGCATACCCAAATCCAGCGTCAGCAAGGGATGGAACGAGATCCAGCTCAACACCCCTTTGGCGCTTGACGGCACCAACAACGGAGGACTCTATATCGGTTTCTCCTACCACCAGACATCGGTCAACCAAGGTGTGTCGGCTTTCCTTACGCCCACGCCCCATGCGCTCTATCTCAAACTTGCCGACGAGGAGTGGGCCGACCGTTCCGACGAAGGCTTGCTCTGCATCGAAGGTCTTGTCTTCGGCGACAACCTGCCGAAATTGAACCTGAAACTCTCGTCGGTGGATGTCCCCGACTATTACATCATCGACAAGGGTAAGATGACCATTTCGGGCGAAGTGAGGAACATGGGCGTTCAGACGGTGACCGGTTTCGATGTGGAAGCCCGCATCGAGGGTGTCGATGAGGTTTACACGTCGCATATAGAACACGCACTCGCCTATCAGGAGAACACGGCCTTCTCTTTTGAGATCGAACCCAATATCCAGGAGCCGGGTCCGAGCCAAGTGACTGTCACCATCAGCAAGCTCAATGAGGGTGATGACCTCAACATGGAGGACAATGTGGCCAGCGATGTCTTTGAGACGGTGAGACACGACTACTCCCGTGTCATGTTCCTGGAGGAGTTCACCACAGAGCAGTGCTCCAACTGTCCGCGTGTGGCTGCCTACATCCACGACATGCTTGAGAAAGACAAGTACAAGGAGTCTGTCCTGGCCGTTTGCCATCACTCAGCCTATTACACCGACTGGCTCACTGTGCCCAGTGCCAACAAATACCTCTGGTATTTCAACGCAGGCGGCTCTACCTATGCTCCTGCCCTCATGGCCGACCGCTGGACCCCGAGGGGGAGTTCCACCCCGGTTTTCAATCCCTCTTCACAAGCCGAACTTGAGGCGACGGCCGACCTCCGTCTGTCGCAGCCTGCTTTTGTGTCGCTTTCCCTCCATGCGGATGTGGATTTCAACGCCAACAAGTTGTATGTCAACGTCAGCGGAAACCGTTCGAAAGAAGACTTCAGCGTCAATCCTCCACGCATCACGGTCTATCTGGTAGAGAACAACATCTCGGCCCACAGTCAGGCTGGTGCCAGCGGTTCGTTTGTCCACCAGCATGTGGTGCGCAAGGTGAACAGCGACTGGGGCGATGTGATCGAATGGAATGGTGATGACTACAGCTACGACTGCGAACTCGAATTGAGAGGCGATTATGTCTACGACAACCTGCAGTTGATCGCCATGATCTACGACTACGACAGCAGTGATGCCACGAAGAGTGAGGTGTCGAATGCGAATACCCTGTATTCCAGGGACTTCACGATTATCGACGGCATATCGACTGCCACGACGGATATGACCCGCCGGAGCGTCTACGACCTCCAGGGCCGCCGCATTCAGGACGGCAACCTCCGTCCTGGCCTGTATATTATCAACGGCCAGAAACAGGTCGTGAGATAATCTATCCTGTCCGACACTCCCCTCCCCGTTTTTCAGGGGGAGGGGAGAACCGGATGGAAACAAAAACGAAAATTGTGCGATGGATTTGCCGATAACTCGAATAAAATCCTTAATTTTGCAGATTAAGGTAAAAATCCACCGGCAACAATGGCACAAGCACCCTGTATCGGAAATGTGGCTATTCATCGATCGGAACAATCCTCGGGATTGCTCCGCATGGTTTGGGCGCTTCTGCTTTTCTTCCTCGTGATGCCCCTCACGGCCAGGCCTTCAAGCAGTGATGGCAATGAGCCTTCCCGTATCTATGTGAAATACGCCGACATACCCCTGGCCGACATCTACCATGATGGCATAGAGCATCTGTCGAAAGGTGATCTCGACAAGGCGTTGGCTTGTTTCTCGCTGGTGACGAGCCATTACCGTCCCGACATGTCGGAAGAGGAGAAACGCATCTATGCCTACGCGCTCAACAATGCCGGAGGCATCGCCATGATGCAGTCTGATTATTCCGTGGCTTTCTCTTATTTCATGAAGGTGATCGACATCGCCGACGACTCCCTTGCCTACCGCACCTACAACAATATCGCGGGTATTTACATTTATTACAACGACTATGTGAATGCGCGCAAATACCTCAACAAGGCCTATGACATCAGTGAGGAGCGGCATGACTGGGGACCCCTCTACAACACGTTGCACAACCTGCTCGACCTGGATTGGGACATGGACAGCCTGCAGAAGTCGCAGGAGCTTATCAGGCGGTTCCGCGGCACGAAGATCAGTCCGCAGGATGCCCAGTATCGTTTTGCCTGCAAGATCTGCGACGGCATGGAGGATATGTATCACCGGTCTTACGAGCGGTCGGTCGCCTCTTTCCGCCAGTCGATCGCCATCGCCCAGGGGTTGCCTTTCATCTCGACCCATGAGGTGCCCGTCTACATGTACATCGCCAAAGCCTATATGCAGATGGGCGAATACCGCAAGGCGGCCGAGAGCCTGGATTCTTGCGAGATCAAGTCGCGTGAGAGCCACAGTCTCGACATGCTCATCAATACCTACAAATACCAGGCCATGTGCTATGAGCAAAGCGGTGAGACACAGCGCGCCCGTGAAGCCAGATACCGCTATATGGAGCTCAAGGACTCGGTGAGCAGTGCCAATGAGTATGGCAAGATCAAGGACATGCAGTTCCTGCATGAATCCATGAAATACGAGAGTCAGTTGACCGAACTGAGGGCGGAGAAGCGCCTTCGCAACATCGTGACGATGACCATCCTCTCCGGTTTGTTTCTCGCCTTGGTATTCCTCGGTTTCATGATATGGCAGAACCGTCGCTTGTCGCGGAGCAACAAGGACCTGTTCAACAAGAATGTGGCGCTCATCAAGCAAGAGGAGCATGAGCAGGAGCTGCACCAGCAGTATGCCACGTTGCTCGAGCAGTACAAGTCGAAGGAGCACGACAGCGGGCGTTACCGTTCGTCGGGCCTCACCGACGAGAGCCGTCAACAGCTTCTGCAGTGCATCCGTGACGTGATGCATGACCCGGGGCAGTTCTGCCAGGATGATTTCACCATCGACAAGTTGGCTTCTCTCGTGGGGTCGAACACCAAATATGTGTCGCAGGTCATCAATGAGACCATCGGCAAGAATTTCAATACATTGCTCAATGAGCAGCGGATCACGGAAGTCTGCAAGCGGCTTGTCGACACCGAGCACTACGGGTCGAAGACCAACGAGGCCATCGCCGAGGAAGTGGGATTTAAGTCGAGGAGCCATTTCATCCGTACGTTCAAGAAAATCACAGGACTCACCCCCTCGCAATACCAGCGTATGGCGAAGGAGGAGGCACGTGCATAGCCGGACACGGGCCTCGCATGGCCAGTGAAGCAAAAACTTACAGATTTGTTTTGCATTGCTCTCGGTTTGCACTAACTTTGCAGCATCTTTCGGGCACAGCTCATCGTTTCATGCCATCACATCAAAAAGATCATATATTATGGATAATCTGAAAAAAGACTTTGCACAGCGACTGTTGAAAATCAAGGCCATCAAACTGCAGCCCAACAACCCTTTCACCTGGGCCTCTGGATGGAAATCACCCTTCTATTGCGACAACCGCAAGACCCTCTCATACCCCGAGCTCCGCAATTATGTGAAACTTGAGCTCACCCATGCCGTTCTGGAGCATTTCCCCGAGGCTGAGGCCGTGGCCGGTGTGGCCACTGGAGCCATCCCCCAGGGAGCCCTTGTGGCCGATGCCCTCAACCTGCCTTTCGTCTACGTACGCAGCAAGCCCAAAGACCATGGGCTGGAGAACCTCATCGAAGGTGAGCTCCGCCCCGGCATGAAAGTGGTGGTGGTGGAAGACCTTATCTCCACTGGCGGCAGCAGCCTGAAGGCCGTGGAAGCCATCCGCAAGAACGCCTGCGAGGTGATCGGCATGGTCGCCTCCTATACCTATGGCTTCCCCGTGGCCAAAAAAGCCTTTGAGGATGCTGGCGTGGAGTTGGTGACACTTACCGACTATGAGCATGTGGTCGCCATTGCCCTTGAGACAGGCTACATCGCAGACAGCGATGTCGAGTTGCTCAACGAGTGGCGCAAAGACCCCGCCCACTGGAGAGTATAATCACCCGCAGTAATTACTTGACTATCGGAATTTAAGGACGGTAAGGAATTTAAGGAATTTAAGGACGGTAAGGAATTTAAGGACGGTAAGGACGATAAGGACATTAAGGCAAATGTACTTTCGCTATTCAAGCGTTCTAATGGTACTTTCCATGACTTTAACAAAGCATCTGGCTTCACTTCTTGGGCCGAAAGACCGATAACGACTTCACTTCTTTAACTTCCGCAACATGAATAATTATTTTCGTCAATCAATCACGATAACATGGAAACCAAGTTTGAAAGCAGCATCAGGGAGATTCCCTATCCCCAGCAAGCCGTATACCATCGGTTGAGCGACCTTGCCCTCAGCGAGGAGGTCCGCGACCGACTGCCCGAGGACAAGCGCGAGGAAATCATCTTCGACAGCGACTCCATTACGATGAACGTCCCCCCCGTGGGCAATATCTCCATCCGCATCTGCGACCGTGAGGAGCCCAAGACCATCAAATACGAGACGGTGAGTTCACCGTTGCCCTTCAACCTGTGGGTACAGCTTCTGCCCACGTCGGAGACCTCCTGCAAGATGAAACTCACCATCAAGGCCGACCTCAACATGTTTGTCAAAGGCATGATCTCCAAGCCCCTGCAAGCAGGACTGGAGAAGTTGGCCGACGCCATCGCTGCCGGTAAATATGCCTGACAGCCGACGGCACATCATTCGAAATACCGCGATTAAAGTTATCCAAGCCGTATGAAACTTTGGGAAAAAGATTTTGAGATCAACAGCGAGATAGAGCAGTTCACCGTGGGCCGCGACCGCGAGATGGACCTCTATTTGGCCCGTTACGACGTATTGGGTTCCATGGCCCACATCACCATGCTTGAGTCCATCGGACTGCTCACATCCGACGAGCTGTCGCAGCTTTTGTCCGCCCTCCGCGACATCCATGCCCTCTGCGAGAAGGGAGAGTTTGTGATCGAGGACGATGTGGAGGACGTACACTCACAAGTGGAGCTGATGCTCACCCGCCGTCTGGGCGACATGGGAAAGAAGATTCACAGCGGCCGTTCACGCAACGACCAAGTGCTCGTCGACCTGAAGCTGTTTACCCGTCAGCAGATCAAAGACATCGCCGAAGAAGTGAAAACCCTGTTTGACGAGTTGATTGCCAAGAGCGAGGCCAACAAAGACGTTCTCATGCCCGGCTACACCCATCTGCAAGTGGCCATGCCCAGTTCGTTCGGCCTGTGGTTTGGTGCCTACGCCGAGAGTCTCGCCGACGACATGCTTTTCCTGCAAGCAGCTTACCGGATGACCAACCGCAACCCCCTTGGCAGTGCTGCCGGATATGGCAGTTCGTTCCCACTCAACCGTACGATGACCACCCAGTTGCTCGGTTTCGACAGCATGGACTATAACGTGGTGTATGCCCAGATGGGTCGAGGCAAGATGGAGCGCAACGTCGCTTTCGCCATGGCCAGCATCGCCGGAACTTTGGCCAAGTTGGCCTTCGACGCCTGCCTTTTCAACAGTCAGAACTTCTCGTTCATCCACCTTCCCAAGGAATGTACGACAGGCAGCAGCATCATGCCCCATAAGAAGAACCCCGATGTCTTTGAACTGATCCGTGCCAAGAGCAACAAGATCCAGTCGTTGCCGCAACAGGTGATGCTGATCATGAACAACCTGCCCTGCGGTTATTTCCGCGACCTGCAGATCATCAAGGAGGTCTTCTTGCCCGCTTTCGACGAGCTCAAGGACTGTCTGCGGATGACCGCCTATATCATTCACCGCATGGAGGTCAACAAGCAAATCCTCGACGCCCCCCTCTACGACCCGATGTTCTCGGTGGAGGAAGTCAACCGCCTGGCGGCCAGTGGTATGCCATTCCGTGACGCCTACAAGAAAGTGGGACTCGACATTGAGGCCGGGCGCTTCGTGGCCGACAAGCATATCCATCACACCCATGAGGGAAGCATCGGCAACCTGTGCAACGACCGCATCGCGGATTTGATGGACCAGACCCTTGCCGGATTCCATTTCGAGAAGATGGTGGAGGCAGAGAAAGCACTGTTGGGATGAAAAAGGCACTCAGCATTCTCCTCGTGTCGGTATGCACCCTTCTGGTGGCTTGCGGCGATGCTCAGAATGAGTACACCATCGGCGCATGCCATTTCTATTTCAACAACGCCGACCGCAATGATGCCACCCTGGCCAGTGCCATGAATCCCAGTGCGCCAGGCATTTTCTGTGTGATCACGAAGGTCACCCGCAATGGAGCCGCTTACTTCGATTTCACCAACAATGGCGGTCTGCATAGCAGCCAGCCCTTGTTGCGGCAGGATACGCAGAGCACCCTCATCCTGGGCTATAACAATGGCATCATCGTGGGTTACGGAGTGTTTGGGCCGCCTCCCGTCTTCTATGCCTATGACCGGGAATGTCCCAACTGCTTCGACCCCAAAGCCATCCCTGTGAAGAGCCGTCCGCTCAGCATCAGCACCAACGGCATCGCCACCTGCGGTGTGTGCCATCGGCAGTATGACCTCAATAATGACGGTTTCATCACCACCGGGGAGAAAGGTAACCGGCTCACCCGTTACCGTGCCTCCACCACAGGGCCTTTCGGGTTGCTCACCGTGAATTGAGCTTCTTGTTTACTGCGGTAATTACTCATCACCCATAGGGTGCCGCTTGGCTTGTCCAAGAATCCCGATGCTGTGTTCATCGGGTTTTGCAGTTGTTCATCGGGATTTGCAATCCCGATGCTGTGAGTATCAGGATTTTTAATCCGCTAAAAGCGCATTGCAAATGCTGATACTCAATGCGGTCGGATTACAAATCCGCCCGAACAAAGGAGGAGAGACTTGTGAACCCCAATATGTGATGAAAAAGACTTTTTAAAGAGGGCTCAAGTATTAAATTGTGTGAATTTATTGGCCGTTCGGATAAATCGTCTTATCTTTGCAAAGATTTTCATGATGGCACGGGTCATCCCCGGAAATCAGCACATAATAGCCGCAATGGTGGAATTGGTAGACACGAGGGACTTAAAATCCCTTGGCCAGGAATGGCTGTGCGGGTTCGAGTCCCGCTCGCGGCACTTTTCCCATCCTTCTATGAAAAATTTCCTCTGCATATTGTCTATGGCGATGCTGTTCACGGCATGTGGCGTGGACAGTGGGCATTTCAAGTTGTCGGGTCGTTTCCTCAACATGAATCAGGGAGAATTCTTTGTCTACAGTCCTGAAGGAGGTGTCGACGGCATCGACACCATCCGGGTGGTGGGCGGCCGTTTCACCTATGAGCGCCCTTGTGAGCGTGAGGCCATCCTCATGCTGGTATTTCCCAATTTCTCAGAGCAGCCCATTTTTGCCGAGCCTGGAAAGAGCGTCGACATTAAGGCCGACGCCTCTCACATGAAGGAGATGGAGGTGACCGGTACGAAATCCAATGAGATGATGACCAATTTCAGGATGCAGACCGCAAAGATGTCGCCGCCCGACGTGGTGAAGAAAGCCGAGGAGTTCGTCACCCAGCATCCCGAGTCGCCCATAGGCATGTATCTCATCCGGAAATATTTCATTCAGAGCGGTGAGCCCGACTATGCCAAGGCCGAAAAACTGACATCGCTGATGCTGGAGAAACAGCCCAAGAACGGTCCACTGATCATCCTGAATCAGCAAGTGAGCCAGTTGCGTCATGGCATGAAGGGAGCCTCTGTGCCCCGTTTCTCAGGTCCTGGATTAGGCGGGGGCACCGTGACTGATGCAGCCCTTGGCGGTGATGTGGCTGTACTAAGCACTTGGAGCAGTTGGAGTTATGAAAGTCAGGAGATGCAGCGTCAGTTGCGCCGGAAACAACGTTCCTCAGGAGGTCGTCTGACCTGTGTCGGTGTCTGCCTCGATGCCGACAAGACGGCTTGCCTTCGTGTCATCGACCGTGATTCACTCACCAGTCCGATGGTGTTCGACGGGAAATTGTTCGAGAGCACTGTATTTCGTCAGACCGGTCTTTCCGGTGTGCCCGACAACATCGTCTTCCATCACCGTCGTGTGGTGGCCCGTGGTCTCCGTATGAATGAGTTGATGAGCAAGATCGACGAACTGCTGGAGAAACCTTAATCAGAAACCAATACCGATCAGATGCTGGCAAAAACCTATTGTGCAGCCGTCGTGGGACTTGAAGCCACCACCATCACCATAGAGGTGAACATGACCCGAGGAGTGATGTACAACCTCTCGGGCATGGCCGACACCGCCGTTCGGGAGAGTTATTCCCGCATCACCGCCGCCCTGCCCAATGTGGGCTACAAACTTCCCCTCTCCAGTCTCACCATCAATCTCTCGCCCGCCGACATCCGCAAGGAAGGCAGCAGCTATGACCTGCCCATCGCAGTGGGTATGCTCGCTGCGCACGGCAAGATACCTGTCGACAACCTCGACAAATACATGCTGGTGGGCGAACTGGGCCTTGACGGGAAGCTGAAACCCATCCGGGCAGCCCTGCCCATTGCCATCCTTGCCAGGAAAGAGCATTTCAAGGGACTAATCGTGCCTGCCGACAATGTAAGGGAAGCCGCAGTGGTGAACAATCTGGAAGTTTACGGTTTGGACGACATCGAGCAGGTCATCGGACTACTCAATGGCACCCAGCATCCCCAGCCCCTTGTCATCGACACCCGTAAGGAATTCTACGCCCGGCAGTACAATTTCGAACTCGACTATGCCGACGTGCGCGGTCAGGAGAATGTGAAACGAGCCCTCGAGGTGGCAGCCGCTGGCGGTCACAATCTCATCATGATCGGACCTCCGGGAAGCGGGAAATCCATGATGGCCAAACGTCTGCCCAGCATTCTTCCCCCCTTGTCGCTTGCCGAAAGTCTGGAGACAACCCAGGTGCATTCCGTGGCTGGCAAGTTGGGCCGCGACACCTCGCTCATTTCACAGCGCCCGTTCCGCAGTCCGCATCACACCATCTCGCAGGTGGGACTTTGCGGCGGCACCTCCAATGCCCAGCCCGGTGAGGTGTCACTCGCCCACAACGGGGTGCTCTTTCTCGATGAGTTGACGGAGTTTTCGAAGCAGACCCTTGAAGTGTTGCGTCAACCCTTGGAAGACCGCAAAATCACCATCGCCCGCGCCAAATACACCGTGGAGTTTCCCTGCTCATTCATGTTCGTGGCCTCTATGAATCCCTGCCCCTGCGGCTATTATGGTGATCCCACGCATACCTGCGTCTGCACGCCCGGGCAGATCCAACGTTATATGAGCAAGATCAGCGGGCCGTTGCTCGACCGCATCGACATCCAATGTGAGATCGCCGCCCTCTCGTTCGACGACATCTCCAAAGCCTCGCCTGGAGAGCCCTCTGCGGCCATCCGCGAGCGGGTGATCAAAGCCCGCGCCATCCAGGAAAAGCGTTTCAGCGACTACAAAGACATCCACTGCAATGCCCAGATGACCGAGCGCATGATCCACCAGTATGCTGAGCCCGATGCCCAGTCTCTCCAACTCCTCCGCATGGGTATGGAGCGTCTGAAACTCTCCGCCCGCGCCTACAACCGCATCCTCAAGGTAGCCCGCACCATCGCCGACCTCGACGGATCGGAGAAGGTGGAATCCAGGCATATCGCCGAGGCCATCGGCTATCGGAATCTCGACCGGGGTGACTGGGCCGAAAGAGGGATCTGACAGAATACCTCACCAAGCCCCACCAAAGAGGCGAAATGCTTTCTGTCGCCTGCTTAATACAGAGAATGTAAAGAAAATGTGTTGTTTTTTTTGAGATTTGTCGGGTTTGCACTATCTTTGCCATGTAAACGAATATCGAAGATGAAGATAATTCCTTTTTTTCTCGCATTCGTCGTGATGGTTGGTCTGACGGGATGTGACAATAAGAAGAGTGAAGCAAAGAACGTGGAGACTTTCGTCGATTCTTTGCCTGAGGAGATGGCGGCAGTAGAGTCAGCCGAGGAGAATGGGGCCCCGATGGACTCAGTCGTCACGGAGGAGAAGACCGACACGGTAGCACCTGTGAAAAAAGTTTTCGCCCGTTCGGCGGATGGTTATGTGAATGTGCGCAGAGAGCCCTCCGTGAAATCGGAGATCCTGGGCAAACTCACCACCGACGGTCCGGGAGCCAACTACGTGGCCACCGAGGGCGACTGGTATCAGATCGAATACGATGGGGTGAAAGGCTATGTGAAAAGCACCTACGCCACCTTCGAGCGTGAGGAGGCTGTCGGTTCCACAGGACCGAAGGCTTCGGGCAAGGTGTATTATGTGGTGAAGGCCAGTTGCGAGAGTCTGGAGTCGGCCAAGAAGGTGTTGGGCCAGATTCCCGATGCCTTTATCTGTCCGGTTTACAAGACGGTGGTAGAGGGTAAGGTGAGATATCGCCTTTGCGAGAGTTGCTTCACCACGAAGGAGAAAGCCAAAGCCCATATCCGCGAGGTAGAAGGTTATCTCGGAAAGCAAGACTTCTGGGTGTGGGAGAGTGATGGACTGGCTGAGTGCGTCTACTGTCCGATCACCCCCAAGGGCGACCGTGCGAAACCCCTCACCCCGCAATAGCCATCATCCCCTTGCCAGAGTGCTTTCACATCTTGGCGCTGAGAAGAAAAAGGCCGCTTCGGAATGGTATCCGATGCGGCCTTTTTGCCATCGCGGATGTGTCAATTTAAAACTTTTCGGGCGAAATCACTTGGAATAACGTGGAAAATCGTTATTTTTGCATTCAATCCCAATTATTTTATTATGTTTCATCTCACCAAGTGGAGAACTAAAACGATCAATCTTATGCCAAAGTCTATCACAACGATTCTTTTGTCAATCATGATGCTGCTGTTCGCCCTGGGCCTCCATGCCCAAATGCCTCTGGGCGTCACACCGCACCGTGAGTTCAACTCCAACCCCGTCGACAATAGTCTCTTGGGCAGGCGTCAGTCGCAGCAGCGACAACTGAACCTTGCCCGTCAGGGCTCCTCCGTGCAAGTTCCCCGGTGTATACTGCCCTCCGGCCAGCGGAAAGCACCCTTCACCACTACTGCGGGTGCTGTGTTCCGGGGCACCATCATCTCCAACCTCGCTTGGCCTCCCGGTAAACCTCAATACGGCATCTATGAGGTGAGCAGTGTCTCCCCAGATCTGAATGCCATCTACCTCGACCAGGAGGGCATCATGTATGCAGAGTACGGCAGTGCCATCATCGGCACCAACTACTGGATGGTCATCGGCTATGATTTCGGTGGCTATGGCACCATCTACGTGAAATACAAGTTCGACCTTGCCAAGATGGAATGGGACGCCAATGCCTCTCAGATCATCCCCAATCAAGACTACAAATACCTCGCTTGGACCAACACCCCCTACGACAAGGAGACCAAGCGCGCATACGGCTATTTCTACACTTCTGACGGGCAGTCGCTCGAATTCTGCAAGATGGACTACGCCACGTTGAACCGTGTGAAAATCGCCGATCCCTCGCACCTGTTCATTGTGATGGCCATTGACGAAAACAGTGGTCAGCTCTATGCCATCGACAGTGAGGGCGACCTCTACAAGATCGACAAGACCAACGGCAATGAGACCCTTGTGGGCAGTACAGGATTCATCCCCAGTTCCTACCACCAGGCCGCTGCCATCGACGGTGGCCAGGGTAAACTGTATTGGGCGTTTCTTGAGGAAGACCTCACCTCTGGCATTGCCGAGGTCGACCTCCGTAGTGCCGATGCTTTCAAATGCTACGAGTTTGACAACACCGTGCAGTTTGGTGACCTTTACCTCACCTCCTCAGGCATCGATGACGGCGCCCCCAGTATGGTAGAAGACCTTTCGTGGCAAAACAACGCCGCCAACCCCAATCTCATCGACCTGAGTTTCACCATGCCCGTCTTGACCAACAACGCCTCAGATTTTCTTGGCGAAGACCTGAGATACATCGTGAAGTTGGGTGACAGCGAAGTAGCCAGTGGTCCCGCAACCCCAGGTGAGCACAAGACGCTGACCATCGAAGGCCTGCCCGTGAGTCAGGCGCTGCAGCTCGGTGTGTGTGCTGCCAACAACGTGGGTGAAGGTGGCGTGTCCGTCGTCGACGTTTGGGCAGGATTCGACACGCCAGCTGCCCCCACAGAAGTGAGACTTGCCATCGACGGTGGCAACATAAACCTCACTTGGACGCCAAGCACCACGGGCATGCACGGCGGATACGTGATACCCGGTAACGTGCGCTACCACGTCTACACCGAACCAGACGGAGAGTTGGCCGCCACCACCGAAGCCACATCCTACACCTCCTACCGCACCCCCGAAGATCTCAGATACCTCTCCTTCTCGGTAGATGCCTTCTCCACCGACTTCCCCACGCCGTCGGAGAAATCGTATTCCAACAAAGAGGCCCTGGGAGAGCACATCACCCCCGCTTATGAGGTGAGATTTGACGACATCAACAAGATAGAGTCTTACTGGACCATTCTCGACAACAACCATGACGGTGAGACCTGGTATCTCGAAGACACCTACGACGTGATGCGCATCCGGATGGGATCTCGTGGCAACAACGACTGGATGCTTTCGCCACCACTCTATCTGGAGAAAGGCAAGCATTATTCTGTGGAGTTCGATGCCAGTACGGCGTATGGCGGTAAGATGCGCATGGCCTATGGCAAGGCCAGCCTCAGCAGTCCGGCCAAGTACACCGAGCTGATGGCCGGCACCAACATCGCCGCTGACGTGCCCACCACCTACAGAGCCATGCTCACCGTCGAAGAGACCGGTGACTACCGTATCGGATTGCAAGAGATGGCCTCCGGAGGTATTTATACCGAACTTTACCGCTTCAGTATAGGCGATGGCGTGAGCGACGACGCCCCCGCCGCTCCCACCGACCTCAAGGTGACGCCCGCACCAGAGGGCGCTCTTGGAGCCACCATCAGTTTCACTGCCCCCTCGCTCACCTTCAATGGCTCACCTCTCACCCATATCGATAACATTCAGCTATTCCGTGAAGGCACACTCATCCACACCATCGATCAGGATGTGGCTCCAGGGAAAAGTTTTTCGTTCACCGACAACACCGTCACAGCGATGGGTATCACCACCTACAGCGTGAGGGCGGTGAATGAGAACGGCGTGGGCGAGATGGCTTCCTCATCCGCCTATATCGGTTTCGACGTGCCCAGCAGTCCCTCTGTGGTGAACATCATCGACAATGGCAACGGTACGGTGACCATTAACTGGGAGAACTCGGTTGTGGGCCGTAATGGCGGTTTCGTCGACGTGAGCAAAGTGGAGAACACGCTCTACAATGTGGAGAACAACCAGCTCACCAAGGCTATCGTCACCCTGACGGGCAAGAACGCCTATACCTGTTCCGCCACCTTGAGCGGCGACCCTGCTTGGTATTATATCGGTGTGACAGCCAAATATGCCGACACAGCGGAGAGTGACGCCACACTGGGCCGGCTCATCAAGGGTACCCCCGCCGGCATACCCATCGAAGACTCCTTCGCCAGCCAGCAAATCCACGACTCCCGATTCTGGTGGGGAACACCCCTCGTAGGTGCCACCAACTGGGGCTTAAGTGCCACCAGTGCCGACAACGATGGCGGGTCGATGATGTTCGTCTCCAAAGCGGAATCCGACAAGGCCGTCGTCGGCACCCGGAAAATCACCCTTCAGGGAAGTTCCTCCCCGAAGCTCTTCTTCAAATACTATAGCAAGCCATCCAGCACCGGGTCTCTCACCCTGCAAATCGACCGTGGCCAGCGTGGCATCATCGACGACGTGGCTGTCTTCGACCTTGCCGCCGACAATCCCGATGGCGGGTGGAAGCAAGCCACTGTCGACCTCGAAGAATACACCACCGACAAGTATGTCATCCTCAGATTCCTGGCGGCGGCCGACGCTTCCGGCACTCAAATTGGTTTCGATGATTTCCGTCTGGGTGAATACCTGGCTCACGATCTCTGTATCGAGGTCGACGCGCCCGCCACTATTCTCGCAGGACAGACAGCCGACATCAAGATGGTGGTGACCAATGTGGGGTCGATTGCCACTGGCGACTTCTCGGTGGATCTCACATTCGACGACCAGCAGCTCTCACAAATCACTGGTACTGGACTGGCAGCAGGCGGCCAGCAGGAAATGCACTTCAGTCTCAAGACCGACGTCTTCATGAAGGGTGACCACACCCTCAAGGCTACAGTCCACGATCCTGCCGACCAGCAGTCCCACAACGACTCCGCTACATTCGATATCGCCGTCGGCAACTACCCGTCCACAGCCATCGTCGACCTGGCGGCCGAGGGTCCCAACAGCTATGTGCATCTCTCCTGGACCAATCCTGCCGATGAAGTGAGAACGCTTTCCCGTATCACTGAAGATTTTGAGGGTTATACCCCTTGGGCCACAGACTTCGCCCCCTGGACCTGTGTCGACCGCGACGGCGGTTTATCAGGAGGAATCTTCAGTGGTGTGAGCTACCCCGGTCAAGGAACGCCCATCGCCTTCATGATCTTCAATCCCAACAACCTCACCAGCAACGCCACCCAGCAAGTGCCAGAACTCACACCACGGTCGGGCAAACAATACGCCGCGGCCATCTATAGTGTGAACCCCAGCACTAACGCCGTGGTCGCCCAAGACAATTGGCTCGTCTCACCCCGGCTCCCGGGTGTCCCCCAGACCATCACACTCTATGTGAAGACCATGAATACCGCTTACCCCAATGCCCAACTGGAGATGCTTTACTCCACCACGGGTGCTGCGGAAGAGAATTTCATCAAGATGGGAGACTCCTACCTCATCAGCGACGTGAGCAACTGGACCAAGATACAGGTGACTCTGCCGATAGGCACCTCTTATTTCGCTCTGCGCGACATCACCTCAAGCGACGATGCCTTCATGGTCATGGTCGATGATGTCGACTTCATGGTCGAAGGTCAGGACCCCCTGCCCATCACGGGCTACAACGTGTATGTTGACCATCAGCTCCAGACGGTGATCAGCGGAGGAGAACAAACAAGCTATGATCTCGGTCCGCTCAGTGATGGTTCGCACCAGATCCAGATGACCATCCTCTATGGTCCTGACCAACTGGAGTCAGAACCGAGCAATGTGGCCCTTGTCACCACCACTATCAAGGCCATTACCCCCGCCGAGGCCGATCAGCTCGATGTGACCGTCTACGACATGAGTGGCAGAGTAGTGGCCGAAGGCCGGCAGGTGATCAGCCGTCTGCCCCGGAATGTCTACATCGTCAGGGTGAAGGCCACTGGCGAGGTGATGAAGATGGAACGATAGGCAGAGGTGCTGTTTCGTTCGCCATGTGAGCAATCCCAGATTAAATGAGAAACGGCCGTCCTGGAAGGGTATCCAGGGCGGCCGTTTCGATTGTCGCAGTTGGTTGGGTTATTCCTCCCAGACGGAACCTTGGGGAGCCAGGACATCGCCGCCTCCCACTTCATCTTCGCCTTCGCTTCCGCCGTCATCGACAGGCAGTGACACAACTTCCATCAGGGGGTCGGTATCGAGATCCACTTTCAGGATGACAGGTGCTATATATTCTCTTTTCATTGTTTGCGTTTTTTGAGGTTTGAAACGATAGTGCGCACTCGCTTATTTGATAATGACCTTCTTGCCATTGACGATGTAGAGGCCCTTGGTGGGGTGGGCGACCTGCATACCTTGCAGGTTGTAGAACTCCATCCGTGGGTTTGCATTCCCCTCGATGGTGTTGATGCCGTCGGCATCGCCGAAAGTGAAGGCGTTGGAGCTGCTGCCGGAGACTTTCAGGAAGCCCTTGCCGCCATTGATGATCTCATCGCTCTTGACACGGTAGAAGCCGATGCCCTTGTTGCCATTGGCCAGTGCATATTGTGATCCGTCGGCTGTGACGAAATCAGTGGAGACGGTGAGCTGGTTGGGTTTCTCTGATGCGCTCTCCACGACAGGCAGGGTGTATGTGCCAGCCTCGCCTTTGAGCACGACGGGCTGATGTGCGGGTGCCTCTGTGACGTCGCTGAGCAGAGCGAAATCGCCGTTGATCTCATCGACCACGAAAGCAGTCAGTCCCTCGGGGATGCTGACGGGAAGAGGAGCCGTGAAGGTGACCCATCCGGCCTTGCCGATGATGGCCTGGAACTCCGTATTCTCGAGGCTCACCGAGATGCTCTGCAGGTTGATGCCGCCCGACTTGGTGGTGATGGTGACCGGTCCGTCCTTGGCCACAATACCGATATTGGTGATCCATTCATCTTTCGTGCTCGGTCCGAAGCCTTCGGTCACATAGAGGTTGGTGGCCACCAGGCGGCGCTCGAAGGCTGTCTTGTTGCCGATTCTCGACCTGATGGTGATCACCTGTCCCGCTTTCAACGTTGGGGTAGTGACGGTGATGTCAGCACCATTGAGGCTAAGGCGCTTGTTCTTTTTCTCCACCCTCAGTTTGCCGCCTTTCCCAGCTTTGAATTTCAGTCCCTTGGTGAAGGCCAGTTCCACGGCAGCACCGTCCTTGGTGGCTGTGAGAGGAACATTGTTGAGTTCGACGCCGTTGTTCCACCGTTCGTTGCTGCTGTCATACTCCCAATGGTCCGTATCGGCGTTGAGCAAGTCGATGTCGTCGTCGCTGAGTTGGGTGAAGTCCCATTCGTATGCGGCAGCTACAGTCCCCTCGTATTTGATGCCATAGAGGTTGATGGTAGTGCCACGGGCGGCGATGGTGTATTTCCCCCCGGCCACGAGCTCGTATTTCTTGGTGCCGAAGCCATAGGCGACCACACCGTCCACTTCCTGTTCCTCGAGGATGGTCAGTTCACCGTCGATGACGGCGCATTTGTCGTTTTGGTCGTAGACCTTCACGTCTTTGCCGTCATTGGAGTTGAACGAGATCTCCCCTTCGGTATTGACAGCCTGTCGGCGGTAGTAGAGCGTCAGGGTGATGCTCTTCTTCACGTCGAGCACGATGGAGGAACTGCCCGTTTTTTCCGTTCCATTTGGAGCCTCGGCGGTAGGGTCTTTGTCGGTGCGCACCTGGATATAGTGTGTGAACGACTCGTCGCCGATGGTTTTCTTGGCTGATTTCACCGTGGTGGCGAAAGGAATCGTGGCCGTGATCAGATCGTCGTTGACCAGTTGTGACCCAGCTTCTGCGGGTGTGCTGCCACTGGCCTTCCAGACGGTGGCATTGGCGCAGATGGCCATCATCAGGGTCATCATCAGGGTAATGGTTTTTTTCATGCTGTGCAGGTTTTTTTGATTGTTGTTGATAGATTTCTTTTAGGATGCAAAAATAATGATTTTCTGACAGATGTGAAAGTTTTCCTGCATTTTTGTCACAAGAAGTCTTTCAGTCGTCTTGTCGGCAGATGCGTCGGCGTATGGAATCGATTTTGTCGAGACGTCCCTGAGAGAAAGTGCCGCCCTGCCGGTCGACCAGTTCAAAGAGAGGCAGAGCTCGTTCGAGCAAAGTCTTGGCGATAGGAGTGGTGCGGTAATCCGCCTCGGCGTAGTAGAGTTCGGCGAGCATCTCCAGCCGCTGGTATCGCTGTTCCTCGGGATAGAGAGTGTCGATATGCAGGATGGCCTCCTCGGTGGTGGCGTTCTGGTAGAACTCATACGATCCGAGGTATTGTCTGTAGAGGTCGTGTATGGCCTCGCTTTTCTTCTTGAGGTCACGTTGGTTGATGGCACGTGAGAGTGCGAGGAAGAACTCCTGTATGACACGGATGAAATAGTCTTGCTGATACATGATGGTTCAGTTATCGGTAGTGGTGTTGTCGATGGATTTCACATATTGGTGGAGTTTGCGGTAGAAAGGATGGCGTGTGAGGGTGCTGGAATCGCCCAGGATGATGAGTTTCATACGTGCCCGGGTGATGGCCACGTTCATGCGCCGCAGGTCGCGCAGGAATCCGATCTGTCCGTCGTCGTTGGCCCGTACGAGTGAGATGACGATGATGTCGCGCTCCTGTCCTTGGAATCCGTCGACGGTATTGACGCTGATGAGTTGACGGTAGGGTTTGAAAAACTCTTTTTTGTTGATGAGTCGCCTTAGGTATTGCACTTGTGCGCGGTAAGGAGAGATGACACCGATGTCGATACGCTCGTCGAGCACCCGTTGCTTGCCGATTTTGGAGAGGTATTGTTGCAGGGTGTCGAGTGTGAGAGCTGCCTCCGTCTTGTTGATGCGGCCAAAACTCTCGCCGACGAACTCCTCGCGGCAGTCTGTCCCAGCGGTGTCGATCCACATCATTGGGTTGTCGTAGTCGAGGATGCCACGGTATCTGATCTGTGGGGCACTCTCCACCTGTCCGTCGTAGAAATAGTCCGACGAGAACCTCATGATTTGTTCGTTCATGCGGTATTGCACCCGCAGCAGTGTCACCACCTCGGGCTTGTTGTCGACGATGCGCTCCATGAGCGTTTTACCCAGTCCCCCTTTGAGGGCCGCGATGCTTTTGACGGTAGGCGGCAACTGGCAGTGGTCTCCGGCGAAGATCACCCGTGAGGCTTTTCGGATCGGGATCCAGCAAGCCGCCTCCAGGGCCTGTGCTGCCTCGTCGATGAAGAGCGTGCCGTATTTCTGCCCGTCGAGCAGGCGGTTGGCCGCCCCTGTGAGCGTAGAGGCGATGACGCGAGCCTCGTCGAAGAGCTGGCTCTGGATGCGGATTTCCAGTTCGGTGGCCCTCGACTGCAGTCGGTCCATCTTCTGGTGATAGTTGTCGCTGCCTCTTTTGCGTTGCTGGCGCAGTTCTCGTATGGCTTTTCGAATACTCCAGAGCTGGGGATAGTCGGGATGGGCCTCGAAGCGTCGCTCATAGGTGAAGGAGAGCATTTTGTCGTTGACGCGTGTGGGGTTTCCGATACGCAGCACGTTGATGCCACGGTCGGTGAGTTGCTCAGAGATCCAGTCGACCGCCATGTTGCTCTGTGCGCACACCAGCACCTGGCTCTCGCGTCGGAGCGTCTCATTGATCGCCTCCACGAGGGTGGTCGTTTTTCCTGTACCCGGTGGTCCGTGAACCACCATGACATCTTTGGAGCGCAGGACCTCGTTGACCGCCCGCTCCTGTGTGGCGTTGAGCCACGGGAAGCGTAAGGGCGCGAAGGAGAAACGAGCTGCGGAAGCATGAGAGTAGAAGAGGTCGCGCAGGTAAGCCAGTCGGTTGCCTTTGGCCTGCATGACACGGTCGAGAGCCTCAAACATGAGTTTGTAGGAAGTCTCATCGAAGAACAGTTGCACGCCGAGGTTCTCGCCATTCTGGATCTCCGAAGCCATACCATTGTCGGGGATGATGACCACCATGCGGTCGCCGTCGGCATAGCTGACGGTGCAGGTCTGTCGGAAGTAGCTGATTTTGGTGCCGCATTGTGGGTCATTCCCCATGCGGAAGAAGCACACTGGCCGGCCATATTCGAAATTGTGCTCGATCTCCGTGTCCTGTGTTCGGAACACCTCCACCACGAGTTGGTTGAGCGAATTGTAGTAGGACTTGCCGCCTCGGATGGGGAACCAGGCATCGCCACGCTTCACATTCCGTTGCAGTCCGATGGTCTCGGTCTGTCGCCGGTAAGCCTCCTTCTCGGTATGGTATTCGATGTCGAGCAGCAGGCGTTGTTGTTGGAGTGACAGGATGGCGTTGTTCATTGGAATAGCCTGACGGATTTCACATGAGGGGAATGGTAGAGGTCGGAGGGCAGCCAGCAAGTGCATTTGATGCCGGGTATGTCGTAAGAGTGGGAGGGAGGTCCGGTGAGTTCGATCCCCGCTTTCCGATAGGCCACCATCACCAGTTCGGTGCAATACATTTTTGTGGAGTCGGCGCTGTCGTAGTCGTGGTCGAAGAGCATCCCCTTGTGGTAGATTTCAAGTGCGGCCTTGGCAGCCTTTTCCCCTGCTTCAGGGTCACCGGGCCGGCAGATTTCGCCCGCCGAGGCGTTGAGTGAGGAGTAGAACTTCTCGGCGGTATCCATCTTCACCCGGTCGGGATCTCCCTCGAAGTCGGGTTCCCCGGGCACGGCATGCACCACCATGGCGATGCCCGCCGAATCGACGGCGATGCCCACATGAGAGAATTGTCCACCTTTGTCGGCCAGCAGGACGGTGTGACTGGTCAGTCCGGTGCCTCGTCGGAAGAGGAGGTCGCCGGGGCGGATATCGCACCCTTCAGGCAGGATGGAGCGCACTTCCTCCTTCTGGCAAGCGGTGATGGCCAGCAACGAGGAGAAGAGGCATACCCTCAGGTACTGCAGGCGTTTCATGGCAGCGGCAGCAGTCCTTCCCATCTCACGTCCCATGAGCCGTCGTCGGGGAATCCCGGGTTACGGCGAGTCTCGCCGTCCCATCCAGCGCACATCATGGCCACGGCAGTGAGCAATCCCCCGTTTCCTGGCAGATAGATGCGCAGGCGGTTATCCTGGTAGTTATGTCCGTTGATGAGATAGGTATTGGTGCGCTGTGGTGTGAGCAGTGCATTGACCGCGTTTTCCGGTTCGCCCAGCCGGGCGGCGTTCATCGCCGTCATGGGGAAGTCCCACCCCCAGGTTTTGTCCCAGTTCCAGTTGTTGAGCACCCAGTGCAGGGTGTTGCGCATGATATCCGGGTCGGCCTGAGGTGTCTGCGGGAGGATGCCTACGGCACCCAGCACAGCCATGTGGTCGCTTGTGAATCGGATGTCGTGGTAGGTCTCGGGAGCCGTCTCAGCGGCCAGGTAGAGGCTGTCTTTCGCTGCGAGTGGAGAAAGGCGGTTGATCACCTCATCCCATCCGTTGTGGCGAGGCTCATGTCTGCGCTCCCGCCACAACTGCGCCACCTGCAGGGCGAAGTGCCAGTAAGACAGTTCGAAAGGCGGGTTTACCGTTTCCGCAGCCCGGAGTGTCTCCTGGGCAGGGATGCATCCGCGCAGCACATAGCGGTCGCGGCTGTGGTCATAGGTGGCGAATGACTGCATGAAGGTAGCCGTTTCTTCCACGATGTCCTTGTATTTCGTCAGTATACGAGCCTTGTCGGAGGGTCCGGCAGCCCTGTAGAGGAGTTCGGCGAGATAGATGGGGTGAGGCTGTTGCCAAATGAGGAAGCTGCCCACTTTGGAAGGAGCCTCGATGCCCGAAGGGTCGGTCATTTTCATCCATCGCACGCCCTTGAATCCCTGTCTCTGAGCGATTTCGCGAGCGATCGGCATGACTTTGAAATACCAGTCGAGGCTATGTTCCAGCACCTCAGGGTGCCCCCAGAGGGCGAACTGCGCCTGATGCCACCATATCATTTCGAGATGGAACTTTCCGAACCAGGAGTTGAAGGTCAGTCCCGTCTCTTGCGGCGGTGTGTCGCCGCCGTCGTTTACGGCCAGGAGATACTGGCTCAGAACGACCCGTCTTTCCAGTTCTCGGGCTCTCGGATCAGTGCAGTGTGAGAAGTCGACGATGGCACCCTCCGTCCAGTATTTTCGCCAATGGTTGGCAGAAGCCTTGGCCACTTCATCAAATGACAAGGCTATGCGTGCGGGATCCTTTTTCTCGAAGAACTCACAAGTGAAGGCCACGGCGGTGTCACCTTCTGCGGTGTTGAAATGAATATGGTTCCAGAGCGGAGTGTCGCCTTTCAGGTTGGCGTATGACCGGTGTCCCTCGTCCCAATGGAGAGCCACGTAGTAGTCGGCCTCGTCGAACCTCGATGCCCCGTCGAGGATTCGTTTCAGCGTGTCGTTGCAGTTGGTGCGCAGGCCTTCGAAGCTGGTGATGTTGTGCTCCCACTCGTCCCAGTTGCATCCGTCGTCGGTATGTTTTCCGGTGGGGTAGGGGAAGGTCAGTTTGATCGTCTTCTTGCCTTTTGACACGATGCGCACACCGATCATGTCGCGGTTGGGATGGCAAACGGTCTGTACATGATAACGCTGTCCGCGGTAGGTGAAGCGGCTGTCGATGGTGCCCGTCCAGAGGTCGAGCGTCTGGTCGATGTCGCTCACCTCATCCTGCATCAGGTCGAGGCCTATGGCTCCGAGGTGCAGGCGGTGCGGGTTTTGGCGGTACCATTCCGAGGCACCATGCGCCCGTCCGTCTTCTGGTTTGAATTGTGTGGCGTAGAATTCCGTGTGTCCATGGCCGAAGTCGTAGGCCTTCAGAGCCTCTTCCGGACGGTAGTTCTGAGGATTGGCGAAACTGTGCCATCCCCAGTCGCTCATGGTGCCGAGGGCCACGCCGTTGGCATAAGTTTTGGGGAACGACTGCATGCCAGTGGCGTCGACGGTGAAGGCGAAGCCACCGTTTCCCACGGTGAGCGAGGCCAGTGTGTCGAGAGCGGTCACGTGCGGGTTGTTGCGGCTGATCACCGCTTTGCGGTCGATGTTTTGTGCGGATGTCGAGAGTGTGAGAAGCGACATCAGGGTCAATAAGAGAGATCGTGTCATGTTTTTTTCGTTTGTATTTGCCATGCAAATCATGGATATTCAGAAAAACTTGGCATAGGGCAATGATTGGATGTAGTGCTCCATGAAACTGAAGTCTGGGGCTCCATCAGGAGTAGCTGGAAGTTGTATTTCAGAGCGTTCCATGATGTCTTTCGTCCATTTGTTATTGAATGCGTACTTTACGCTCTCATTTTTGATGACTGTGGCAATGAATATTGCGATTGAGGGCGTGAGGGAGAATCGGGGCGTGAGTACATTCACGTCATCCGTGGCCCAATAGGGCTCATCTTGATAGAACGCCTCGCCGATGCTTCCGTTATAGCACACAGAAATAGTGCCAGGGGCACAGAGAGCTTCATCGTTGCCGATATGATTGGTTATGCCATTGTGAAAAGCTGATGCTCCCACGTAATTAATCCTCCCTTCGTACTGATTCGCCTTGGTCAGACGTGTGCCTTTTGCAATTGTAAACAGACCGTCTTTTCCACCGAGACGGAAACTTTTCCATCTGTTTGTTTCCAAAGGAATCTCCGGGATGTCAAGGGAAGCAAGTATCCTTTGATAATCCTCCTTTAAAGGTGTTCCGAAAAGTCGGTTTTCGCTAACGTTTTCCATAAACGCAGCCTCCTCTATGCCTTGTTTGAACAAAGCGTAGGCGAGAGTGCGTTTCACGAAATCAGCACGTGTGGGCAAGGGTACGTGGATTTCTTCCTGATAGCTTAGATGTTCGTTGGGGTTCAGCCATTGGATGGATTCGCTTCCTGCCTGTTTGCGCACGATGTCTACCCATTGGCGTTCTATGGCATCCCATCGACCACGGATGTCCTGTCTACCTTGATTCTTGATAGTCTCCAGGCCATCTTCGGCCATATAACAAGCAAAGATTTCTTGTTTCTTTTGAGGTATGCCAACTGTGAAAACGAAAATGCTGGTTGTAACCCCAGAGAATAAATCTTTAGGAAGCTTAATGATCTTGTCCAGCCTGTGAAATTGTAACCAGCGGCGTACACGGCCTTTGGCCTTGTCTAACTTGTTGTCTGGTAGGATAAAAGCACAGACTGTGCCCCTTGGCACGTTATTCAGCACGTTCTCCACGATGTCCAAGCAGCCGTACTTGTTTTCGAAAGGAGGATTCATCAAAACGCGGGTTATCGGTTTCTGCCTGATCCACCAACCTGCTTCTACAGAGCGACTATCCATGTGCTCAAGATTCGTCTTGCCGTCTTTGTGAATGAGCATGTTCGCACAAGCCAGTGCATATATCTCGCGGTCAAACTCGATGCCGTATAGTTGGGTTTGTGAAATGTCGGATGCTTCCCGGGTACGCATACCACCAGCTTCTTTGATCATGTTACACATGGCTTTCACAAGGAATGCTCCGCTACCACATGCGGCATCAAGTATAATGTCGTGTTTCGTCGTTTCGGTTATTTGGTACATGAACGATGTGATGTGGTCGGGTGTGAACACCTGTCCTGACTCTGACTTGGCTTTATAGCGGTTGAATTCATTGAAGAAAATAGCCATCACGTCCTCGCCATTCCAAAAATCGGAATTAATGTGATCAGAAATCTTTGATACGTCCTCGATGAACTGATTGATGGCTTCCTGTTTGCATAGAGTGTTCAGTTTTATTTCAGAAAAAACATCCAACAGTATTTGCAATTTCTTGTTTTTGGACAGATCATCTGACAGGGACTTTTCCAAAGTTTCACGTATTGACGTAGTGAAGAGCCCGAACGACATTCCATTCATCAGCGTGGCGCCATAGCGCTTGGCCACAAGGGCACATGCAGTGAAAATCATTCGATGGTAAAGGTTCTTGATGAGGAAATCAAAGTGCAACGTGTCGTTGATACTGTGAGTAAGTGAATAGATGAGCATCTTGTTGATGCGGTTAGTAGAAAAAAGACCAAGATAGTGCTCTTTGTCAAGCAATTCTGTCTCCTCGGCAAGTAATTCGCCGTTTTTATATACTTCCAGCTCAAAGCCATTGTAAAGAAGGCCGCAAACATGCTTATAGCGCGTCTGGACAATGCCCAGATTCTTTAGAAGTTCCCTGCGCTCGCTATCTCCAAATCTTGTACTGCTGTTTTTCACTTCAAGAATCAATGCCGGAAAGTGGGGCTCATTTGGAAGATACCATCCGTCGGGGCGATCTTTTATACCACGGAATCCCAATTGATGGAAAGTGGTCAGCTGTCCTACGCCAGCCTTGACGGATTCTGTCTCTTCTAAATGGAGGATTGACTTAGCTCTGTCGCGAACTTGATCTTCTGTAAAGAAAATGCTAGCCATGAGTTGATAAAGATTGTTTTACTATGCAAATATAACACATCTTCTTGTAACATAAAAATAATTTTGGAAGAAAAACCAGATGGATCGTATGCTTGCCGGGGCATTTCTGAGTTTAATCCTCCTTAGTGGGATATGCGAAGTCTTGTTCTTTGGATGGGGTAGGAGTGCTGACTTTCGGAAAAAAGATGAGTTCTGCGCGCAAAATTTGGTATTGGTGAGTTTTTTCCTTAATTTTGCATTCCGCAAGGCGGAAAGTGCTTTTGCATGTCATCTATGAGTTCAATAAAAGTTTCGGTCATCGTGCCGGTTTACAAGGTGGAGGCGTTTCTCGGGAAGTGCCTTGACTCCATCCTTTCCCAGACCTATCCTGAGATAGAGGTCGTGCTGGTGGACGACGGCAGTCCTGACGGCAGTGGGGCGATCTGCGACGCCTATGCGTCGAAGGATTCCCGCGTGGTGGTCATCCACAAGCAGAACGAGGGCGTGTCGAAAGCCCGGCTTGAGGGGTGCCGCCGGTCGACAGGCGAATATGTGACTTTCGTCGATGCCGATGACTACATCGCCGCCGACTTTGTGGAGGTCCTGCTGAAGGAAGCCTTGGAAGGCGGGTTTGACATGGTGGGTTGCCGGTTTGTGACCGTGAAGGGAGAGGAGACGAAAGAAGACCACCGCCCGGTGGAGGGCCGTTATGACCGGGAAGGCATTCGCCGTATTATCCAAAATCATTTTTTATTCGATCCTGCTATCCGGAAATCGGGCATGAATGTTTACTTATGGAGTAAGCTCTATCGGAGAGGAGTCATTCTTGGCGCTTTGCCCTTCGGTGTTGGCCTGTCTTTTGGAGAGGATATGGTGATCGTAGTAGAGGTCATGCGCCGCATCAGTTCGATGAGCCTTCTGGATAATCCTCTGTATTATTACTTGCAGCATTCCAATCAAGTGACACGCAGCCAAGTGCGAGGACGATGGGCCAAATACGTGAGTTGTTGGAGAACACTGATCAGACAGGATGAGGAGAAGCTCCTTGAGTCCCAGATGCCCGACAGAATATGGTTTCGCATCAGGGAACTGGTCCTGCGTGTCAGCGGTCCCTCTTATTCTTATCAGGAATTCTCCTCTCAATTGCAGGAGATTTATGAAACCAAGGATATCATGGCTTATCTTCATGGCCAATCGCGACATACCAAATTCCAGCATTTTTTGTTGTTCATCCTGCGTTACCGGATGTATTTCCTTGCTTTTTGTGTGTTGAGGATACGTCGTTTCGTAACAGGATAATCTCAGTCAAAAGAATTCATCCCATGAACTTAGAAGAAGAGACCAGGAAAGGATACACCATCTCCAAGGAGATGAAGAAGGTATGGGCAGTGGAACTCCAATTGCTCAACAAACTGTTTGAGGTCTGCGACAAATACAACCTGAGGGTGTTTGCCGATGGCGGTACGCTACTTGGCGTCGTGAGAGAAAAAGGCTATATCCCCTGGGATGATGACATCGACATGGTACTCCTTCGCCCCGACTATGACCGTCTGCTGGAAGTAGCCCCAAAGGAATTCAAATATCCCTTTTTCTTTCAGAATGGTAATACAGACCGATTCGCGGAAGGATTGACGAAAATCAGGATGGAAGGGACGTCTGGTGTCTTGGAGCATGATATTTTCAGGAATTGCCATCAAGGAATATTCATCGATGTGTTTCCCTACGATGCTGTACCCGATGATACCGAGAAACTTGACAGGTTGATGAGAGAGTCAGGAAGGAAAATCCAGATTTTAAGGGATTATTACCGCACATCCTATTCCATTTTCCATCCCTTGCGGAGTTGGAAAAGGTATAAGAACTATAGGTATGTGGAAAGCAAAGGCCATGCGAATTGTTTCAAGGAATATGAGGATATGTTCAGGCAATTCCATGTGGAAGACAATGAATATGTCTCTTGTTTGGCTTTCCAGTATGATTTAGAGCATTTCAAAAGACCCCGGAAATGGTATGATGAGACGGTTTATCTGCCATTCGAAGATATCATGATGCCCTGCCCTGGAGCTTATCATGAGATTTTGGAATTGCAGTATGGCGACTACATGACCCCAGCCAAGGCACCCTCTTACCATGGCGGTTTTTATGCCCTTGACGCCGACCGCCCTTATGAAGAGGTGATAGAAGAGTACAAGAAAGCCCATAAATGGGATAACTGGAAGCACCGACGTGACCTGATTCTCAATCTTTTGCACCTGCGCAACGGATAGCGTTCTCGCAGCATTCGTTGAAGAGGCGGATGCGCGACTCCACTGTGCCACCTGCGATATGAGGTGTCACGATCACATTGTTCATTTCAAGAGACCAAAGGGTCTCGATGCCTTTGACATCCATGTCCATGCCCAAGCCAAAGGTGGGACAGTGGGCAGCCTTGTCGAAAAGCGCAGCGCAATCGGTGATCTCTGCCCGGGAAGTTGTGATAAACACAGCAGAGTCTTTCAGCAATGACACCCGGTGTGCATCGATCAACTGTCGTGTGGACTCGCTCATCGGGATGTTGACCGAAACGACATCTGACTCCTTCAGCAGCGTGTCGATGTCGGTGAAAACCACGCCGTCGGCCTTGAGGTCATCATGCTTGTCGGGATTGAATGTCCAGCAGAGGCATCTCATGCCAAAACACTGAGCCATGCGAAGCACGGTGGAGGCGATGCCACCAGCTCCGATAACTCCCATCGTCGACCCGTAGAGATCATGAAGCTTGCCTTTCATCGTCTTTTTCGAATTACCTGCGGCAGCAGTCAACCTGCCTTCCAGGAGTTGCTTGCGCAGTGTCAGGATAAGCCCGAAGGTGTGCTCAGTCACCGTTCTCCTATTGGCGTGGGTGGCATTGGCGACACTCACCAGATGGCGTTTTGCCTCAGGCACGTGGATATGGTCGACACCGCTGGATGCCGTAGCGATGATTTTGGGAGAAGAGATGTTGTCAAACATCTCCTCCGGCATTTTCTGAGCCGTCGAGATGAAAAGGATGTCGTATTCGTGGAGCAGAGACTGGAGCTTGTGGCCAGTGGGTCGTTCCTCACCATGAGGCAGGATAGTGACATCGATGCCGTGGCTTCTCAACAAGTCGATTGATTGTTGTGGAAAATCGTCGAAGATGGTATATGCTTTCATGCGTTTTTGGCGGTTTTTTTGTTTTTTCGGAGATCCTTGACCAGCTGGATGACTTCCACCATATCCTCGTTTTTTCTCAGCATCAGCCAATAGAGGGCCGGAGCTGTCAGAAGTCCGAACAACAGCGAGACGATGTGCGGTAGGTTGAGGAACGTGAACAGGTAGGCAGGTGCGCAAGCGATCAGGGATATGAAGAAGAATCCCGAGAAATCCTTCAGTTGGGTGATGTATCCGAGGTTGAACAGTTTACCTGTGTAATAGGTGTTGATGAATGTGGCTATCTGTGCATAGATAACCTTTGAGATACAGATTCCGATGACCCCGAAAGGGATGGACGAGAAGAGGATGGCTACGGCGATGATTTTCTTGATGATTTCCAGTCGGAGGAACAAATCAGATCGTCCTTTCACCTGAAGGAGGTTGAGGTTGATGGCCGAGATGTGGTCGAACATGACGGAGAAGGTGAAGATCTGTAAATAGATGATCGACTTGGCCCATTTCTCGGTGATGAGGAAGATGATGACAGGTTTTGCTAATGCTCCAAGGAGGATGCAGGAGAAGAAGATCACCATGCTGGTGACACGGATGTATTTGCGGTAGACGGCCACCAGCCGCTCATCGTCGTCTTGCAGTTTGGCGAGGATGGGGAAGGTGACTCGCTGGAGGACACTTTTGAGGGTTCTCACCGGGAAGCGTGCGAAATTGGTGCCTCGGTTGTAGTAGCCGAGTGCGGCTGATGAGAAATAGCGTCCGATGACGATGGAGTTGAGGTTGGAGTACAGGGTGTTGATGAGTCCGGAGACCATCAGTTTACTGCCATAGGAGAAGAGTTCATGGAACGATTTCCAGGAGAAGACCCAGAGCGGCCGCCATTTGCAATAAGACCACAGGAAGATGGAATTGGTGAGTTTTGCCACAAGGTTTTGTGCCACCAGCGACCATACCCCGAAACCGGTATACGCCATCACCACGCCCACTACGGCCGAAAGGATCGATGAGAGCATGCTGCGTTTAGCCAGGGTTTTGAAATCGATGGCAATGGTGAGTCGTGCGTTCTGCACTAAACAGAAAGCCTGGAAGATGATGGCCAATGACTGCACCCGGAGGATATCGCAGACGATGGGTGTGTGGAAAAAATCAGCCACCCAAGGTGCACAGACGAAAAGGATGGCATAGCAGATGACTGAGACAACGATATTGAAGTAGAACACGGTGGAGTAGTCTACCTCTGTACGGTCGATTTTCCGGATGAGTGCGTTTCTGAAGCCGCTGTTGGCAAAAGTATTGGAAACAGAGATGAAGATGCCGATCATGGCCACCGTACCGAAGTCGGAGGGCAGCAGCAGACGGGCGAGCAACAATCCCAGCAAGAAATTGATGCCATCCAGGGAGAACGTCTCGATGGAAGTCCATTTCACCCCCGACAATGTCTCTTTCCTAACATTTGTTCCCATGCGTCAAGGTTTGTGGTGCTTGTATTCATTTTGGCCGAGGATGGCATTGATGATGTTCTCGCAGGCCGATTTGCCATGAGGAGGGGTCAGGTTACGTGAGACAAACGCCTCCCGCTCCTTTTTCTTTCTGTCGACCCCGTCGATGACATTCTGGATGAATCCCTCTATATCGTCGTGCGTCCATCCTTTCTCATGCAGGTCGAAGGCTTCCTTCACATAGTGGCTGAGGTTGTCGTCATGGTGTTCGTCGTGGAGGAGATACATCACAGGTTTGCCGGCATACATATACTCCACGGTGAACGACCCGCAGTCGTGGATCATGGCATCGGAGTGCTTGAAGAGCGAGAGGTACTCACCCTCCTCAATATGGCAATAAGGTTTATTTCGCCAGAGGTTGTAATAAGCGTCGGTCTTCTCTTTTCCCCAATATTCCACCATTTTCTTGTAAAGTAGGGGATGGGGCTTGAAGACGAAGTACACCTTGTCGGCATATTTGCTTGCCATTTCGGCCATGAACTCTCCGTTGTCGAGGAACGTGGAGAAAGCGACCCCTTTCCCATGAATGCTTGGGATCGTGTGGTGTGGAGCGTAGATGATGCGCTTTCTCGAGCCTGTGTCGCCCCACGGATCCGGAAAAGAAGACTTGGGCTGGCGGAGGGTATCCATAATAGGGAGTCCGGTGACCACATAGTTTTTCCCATGCCACAAGTGTAGTCTTGCTTTTTGCTCACAGATACTTTTGTTCTCGATATATTGTTGCCAGCACATGAGATGCAGACGACGGTTGAGGATCCATCTTTCTAACACGGAATTCATGCCGTAGGGGATAAGGACATGCGGCACACTGATGTTGCTGTCGATGTAGTGCGCTGGAGCGATGAGTTGTTTGTAAGGCTTCTGGAAGGCAACGATATCGGGGTGCACCTGCTCGATCAAGGTTTTCTCAGTGTCAAGATAGATATAGTCGTAGCCTTTTTTGTGGCAATATTCCTCCACCTCCTTCTCAGCCCCCGGAATTTCGATGCAGTCGGCGATACCGAGGATGGGCTCTATCCGTGGATGCTTGAGCATGGCCAGAAAGAGAGGTTCCGTTTTCCATTGTGACAATAATTGCAGGACAAAGAGAAAGCGGATTTTCTCCTTCTTCCGTATTTTTCTCACGTGGAAGGGAAGGTATAGTTTCTGGAATGCAGGAAGGTAGATCCGGAACCAATAGAATGCCCAGACTCGGTTTTTCAGACTTTTTGATGCCATTATTATCTGTTGTTGAGGAAGTTCATGAGATATTCAGCCGCGAACGTGCGGTCACAAGCAGCTTTTTTCTCCTCCGGCATGTTTTTGAGCAAATTGATCAGCATATCGGTTGTCACCCTGTCGTCCTTGGTGAAGATCTTGATGTAGGAGGGGGTGCAGCCATAGAGCGACGAGAGGTAATAGTCGAGGCAGTAGCCCCACGGGTTGGTTTTCATCAGTCCGCTGATGTAATCATTGATTTCCTGATAGATGCCCACTGTGCTGTAGTTGTTGCCTCTTGCTATGAGTACCGGCATGATGAGTTCGGTGCAGAGGTTTCCGGCACCTTTTCCCATGCCCATGATGCTCGAGTCGACCATCAGTTCGTGGTGCGCAGGGTAGTTGACGAAGGTCATGCAATTGGAGAAGGCCATCTGCCGGTTGTTGTGCGCATGGAATCCCACCTTCATGCTGTCGCTCACGTAGAGGTCGGCGATCTCAAGTTTTTTCTCCAGCATGATGTTGTCCATTTGTCCGAAGCTATCGACCACGTAGAAAGCTTTGGCTTCTGAGAGGTAAGTATTGCAATAGGCGATGACCTCACGCAATTCCTCATCGGAGTATCGGATGGTGACCATCGGTTGGATATAGAGGTCATAGCCTTTGTCGATGATGATACGCGCCTGTCGTAAGGCATCCTTCACGTTCTCCTTGTGGAAGGCATAGCGTATGCCGTCGATGCCATCGGGTGTGGCGGGTTGGAGGCGGTTGAGGTCGAAGGTGCCGTAGTCGATCATGGCCAGGTAGGTGACTCCGGGTTTCTTGCCGGTGGAGAGCAGGGTGCGTCGGATGCTTTGCTCGTTGTCAAAGCAGGTGCGTCCTTCAGGACTGCCCTTTCTCTCGTCGATGTAGCCGCACTCGACATATTCCACCCCTGATTCTTCCAGACGGCTCTTGATTTCCTGCATGTGATCGAGGCCGAAGTCAAAATTGATGACGATGCCGCCATCGCGGAGGGTGCAGTCGAGCAGGTGTACGTTCTGTCGCTGGTGGTTGGCGCGCAGGATGCGGTCAGCCACATCGAGATCATTGTCTGTGGTGATTTTGAAATTGGAAGTATGGCCCATGACTTTCCTGATTTTCTTTCCCGCTTTAAGGATCAGTTGTGTGGTGCCTGTCACCTTGGCCTTCTCCTCGTCGCTGAATTGTGCGAGGATATCGTGGAGCATGCGCAGATTGAATCCCGCCGGGTTTTGTCCGTTGAACAGTCCGTTGCGGTCGAGCGTTCCGTCGATAAGACCATCATTGCCATAGCTGGTATGTATGGTGTCGTTGACAGGAACTACGGTGAGTGCGAAGTTGTCCTTCTGTGTAGCCTCCACGCATTCATCGATGATCTGCTGGCTGACAAACGGTCTGACCGAGTCATGACAGATAAGGATATCTTCGTCGTGCATTCCTGTGCGAGCGATGATGTCATCCATGACATGAGTGAAGGAGTCGAGCCTTTCCTTTCCACCGGCAATCAGCCGGATACGTGAAAGCTGTGCGGCGGAAAAACTTTCCTTGAACAGTTTTTCGGCATAGGCCATCCAGTCGATGTGCATGGCCACATAGATCATGTCGATTTTCTGATTGGCCAGGAAGGTGCGCATCGTGAGGATGATGATGGGCACGCCGCCCACTTGGATGAATTGCTTGGGTAGGGAATATCTTTCAACTCGCTTCCCTACGCCACCAGCGAGTATAGCTCCGTAAATCATATAGGATATTGTTTTTTGTTTCCGATAGTAAAGGGATATGCTCGATTGATGAGCGATGCGATGAGAGCACTTATCAGTAAGATGACGACGGAAACCGCAATGGCAACCAGCGTATGATGGTAGCCAGCGGTCTTGAGCAAGTCACTGAGATTGACGATGAGGGGCTTGTGGATGAGAAAGATGGCCAAAGTGTTGGACCCCATGAAAGCCACGACGGGATGAAGCCGGTGTGGGCAGGTCAGCTTGGCCAATGCCACCATCATGAAAAGCCCTGAGACGGCATCCAACATGTAGAGTGGTGGAAAGCCGAAACAGGCAGATGCCATGTCGGCGTTGTGGATAGGAACGAATCTCAGGTTATAGGAGAATGTGCCGCTAAGGGCAGCGAAAGCACAGATGAAGGTGGCGATCCAGACAGCCGGAAGGGAAAGTCGTTTGCTGTTCAAGAAGATGATACATTGCCGGGTCAAGAAGCCGATGAGGATGAAAGCGCAAGCCAGTGGCACGAGATTGATGCACCATGGATATCCCAGTTGCAGACGTGGCAGCAGGAACGTGATGGCAGCAAGCACCATGCTCAGCATCAGGAGTTTCAGCAAGAAAGGCTTCTGCGTGTTGGCTGGTCGGGAAATGGCTTGCATGATGGCCTCAGTAAGCAAAACGGCCAGGAACATGCATGGCAGGAACCAGATGGATGTGAGTGATCCAGCCGCTTTAAGGCCAGCTTGACTGAAATAGAGTAATCCTGCGGCAGCCTTCACTCCAGGAAAACCATGTGCCAGCCATTTGACGATGCTGTAGGCCAAAGCCCAGATAACCGCAGGAATCATCAGCCGTTTGACCTTCTGTGCGACAAAACTGTGTGTGAGGAATCCTCTGGCGGCATGGGAATGGTGGTTATAAGTCAGTCCGTAGAGTGCGAAGAATACAGGCATGTGAAACGCATACAGCCACTGCTTGGCAATTCCCCCGCAGATGGTGGAGTGCCCCAGTATCACCAGGAAGATGGTGTATACTTTGATCAGGTCTATGTATGCGATTCGGTTCATGCTATGCTGGTGGTTTTACGCGTGGTGATATGTTTGGCTATTTGAGATACAAGATAGGCGAGGGAGATGGAGATGATGGGCACAATCAAGTATGTCCACCAGCCCATTGACTTCTGAAATCCATAGAAACAGTAAATATGGAGAAGTGTGATATGAGCTAAATATGCTTCCAGACTGATGTCACCCACGAATTTCAGAACTTTCCGGATAGAGTGGCCACAGAAGTTCACGATGCGTTCCATGAGAAACAGCAGCGGAAAGACCAGTGTGATGAAGAATGACCACCCCCAAAAGTAGTCGGAACCGTTTCGTTTGAGCCATACATTCACATGCAGGATGAGAATGGTGACAAACAAGTAAGCCACGTGGAACAAGGATACGCTTAATGACGAGAAAGGATTCGGTCCATGGCAGGCCATGATGATGCCTAAAGTGAAGGCCGGCAGCCTTGAGTATGCGATGGCAGCCAGTTTTGAGGAAGGAACGCATTGGTGAAGGAGGATCGTGAATGCATAGACACCTCCTAACAGCAGCCATGCGCTAAACCTGTTTCTTTTGACTATTTGGAAGAAAACAGGGAACAGTAGGTAGAAAATGATGATTGCGTGAACAAACCATGTCGTCTGAACGCCTGAAAACCACAGGGAGAGTCCGGAAAGATTATAGATATAATGGCCTGCCATGCCAAGGGATGAGGTTATGCCACTTTCAAAAAAAATTTCCCAGAAATTATAGGGAATGGCGATAAGCAGGTAAGGAACGATGATTCTTAGGAATCTCCTATGGAAATATCTGTTCAGGTCAGGATTCTTCTTGAATGAGAGGAAGAGACAATATCCCGACAGGAAGAGGAAGATGTCAACACCACAGTTACCCAGTCTCAGAAAATCTGATACCAGGGGGATGTAATGTGGCAGGCGAGTCACTGCTTCGATGTGGAAGAAAATGATCCAGATGATGCAGAGACCATAAATCTCATTTCGATAATTGAGTATCTTGTTCATAGTTAGGCGCGAAAAGATATAGGGTTTCAGTCCCTTTCTCCTAACGCCCTGCAAAGTTACGGAAAAACGAGGGCAGAACAAAAAGAACTTGTTCTTTTTTTATCCCGAGACGGAGTAACTACGCCTCGCAGAGGCAAAGTCACGGTCCAGAGGCAGATTCGTATTTGCTTTATAGGTCCACATGTAGAGACGTCGCATTGCGGCGTCTCCCGCATTATGCTTTGGGATAATATAACAAAGGGAGACGCCTCAATGCGACGTCTCTACTTCCTTATGCGAAAGGATTCAACCGACTTTTAAAGGGGATTCAATGATGATCTGGATTATCATACTATCTGATAACCTGGAACTTGATGCTTGCTCATTCCAAGGGTATCTCGGGGTGCTGCACGGCCAGGGGCAGGTCCTTCTGCGAAAGGTAGAACATGTAGAGGATGACGGGCTTGGTGCCTCGGTTCTCTCCGTGGTGGATGGTGTTCACCATTTCGACGACGGCCTCACCCTCATGCACCACTTTCTCCTTGCCGTCTTGTCCGATGATGGTCAGCTCGCCCTGCACCAGTATGCCGTAGTTCATCACGGGGTGGTGATGCCAGCCCAGTTTCTGACCTGCCGGGAATACGTATTTGACGGCGACCAGTTCGGGACGCCCCTCGAAATAGTCGGGCAGTTCCACACCGTCCCAGCTCTGGCTGGTGCGGATCAGTTCGGTGCTTTCTACTTGCGGCTGTACCGCTGTCTCTTTGTCCTCTGTGGCTTTCTTGCAAGAAGCCATGATGTTGAGACCGCCAACAAGGGCAGCTGCCAACACGAAGTTCAAAATCTTTTTCATCTTTCGTTTGCTATTATTGTTTAACTTTCGGAAGTTAAGAAGTTATTGAAGTTAAAGTAGTTAGGCAATATGTACTTTCGCTGTTCAAACGTTCTAATAGTCCACTCAGCTCAGACCATCGCCATGGGCTGGCTGCTGGCTGTCGCATTGGGGAGCTTCGTTTTTGTTTGCCCATATTTTTTGAGTAAAGGTAGTCGTTTTATGGGAAACTGCCAAATATTTTTTTCTTTTTCGCATGACGGCAATCTACGCTGTTTGGGATCGCGTCCGAAATAGTCGGGGTCGTAGCGGAAGGTGCGTGACCGTCACGTTGGAGGATGGCAAGGAGCGCATCTACACCTTCGGCCAACTGCCGGTGAAGGCCGAACTAGTGGCTCCGCTGCACGTTGTCCTCAAGGTGGCCGACGAACAGCCTTTTTCCTGAAATCCAATTCAAAAAACGAGAAATGCATTCAAAAATCCTATGCATGAAATTACAGAAGGATACTAAAATCCCATCCAAAAAGGTGTTTGTGTTCTTACAACTCCTGTCCCATGATATTATATTTCCTGCCATTCTTCTCAATGATTAAACGACCACCAAGGAGATATTTCCGGAGACAGATGGTCTTAACGTCTTCCTTGTAAAGTGCTGACACTGCACGAGTTGTAGCAGGACGCTCATAGGGTCCCAGATCGCGCTGTAGACCGGAAACGGTACGCCTGAGGAATGGAAAGTCGGCAAGCAGACTCTCTGGTATGTCATGGCTGGTATCACCGGCATCGATCATCTTACTGTCAGCGGCAAGACGTGCGAAACGCCGAGGCAGAGAACCGTCGATAGCCCTTGGCATGAGGGCATCGTCCTCGTCAAGAGAGACGAAATCATCCACGCCAATGCCTGTCACCAAATGGTTGGTCCATCCATTCTTGGACATGGGAGTGGAAATGGCATTGTAATCGTCGTCCCCGACACAGATCTCCTGCTTACCTACGCAGATGTTGTTATAAAAATGGGTATGGGCATCAGAACCGCCCGACTCGAACATGAAGTCATAGCTATTGTTGAAGGCCAGGCAGCCGATAAGCACATGCCCACCTTTATGGCTGTTGCAGTCGAACCCTTTCACACTGCTGCCGGCATTGCAATTGAAAACCACACAATTATACGCATAATGGATACCCTTTGACGAACCTCCCGTTCCATTCCCACCAAGCTTGATACCATTGCCATTACCTGAGAATGACATCGATCCACTCTTCTTGATGTAGTCCTTCACCCACAGATGGTCTTCGGCCTTCCCTGAATCCCATGCCCAGCATTCGGCCAGGACGACATCATAGTCGGTCTCATAGAGATCCCATGCGTCATCGCTGTTATGCCACGCTCGGCATCGGATGAACCGGTTGCCCTTGCCGTTGTGCATCTTGCAGGCAAAGCCGTCGGCGTCTGAACCATAGTTGGTGTCGTAGTCGCAGTTGTGGTGTGAGTCACAGTCGATGATATCGTTGTAGGCGCAATAGGTGCCGTCATTCTCACTCAGGCCGGGAAAGGTGTCGCTGAACTTGTGCCCAAAGCCGAGCTGGAGACCTGTGTCAAGATTATAGGAGAACTCACAACGCTCTATTCTGTTATGAGAGCCCTCCAACTTGATGCCGTTGTCGGCAGCATGTGTGACATGAAGACCGAAAAGCCACCAGTAGTCGCCTGTGAGGAGTATGCCCCGATCACCCACGCTCTGGTCGGCCAACTGTTGCACAAAGTCGAATACAGGCTTTTCGTCTTCATAACTCCTGATGACAATGGGAGCGTCTTCCGTTCCGGATGAGCTGATGCGTACGGTGTATTTCTTGCCGTCCTTCTTCATGGTGGGGGTGTACGTCCCTCCACGGCACACGATATGGTCTCCCGCCACAGCCTTGTCGACGGCATACTGCAAGTTCAGCCACGGCTTTTCCAACGAGCCGTCGCCTGTGGTATCATTGCCGTCAGGTGAGATGTAATATGTGTGCAGTGCCTCTGGGAAAGGCTTCGTCGGCACCGGCACGCCCTCTGTGATATAGGTAGAGTCTTCCGGATCTACGGGCGTTGTAGCAACGTCATGCAAGGTGATCTCAACGTCATCCAGGTAGATAGTCCCGCTGAGACAAGTGAAACGTATACGCACATCGACATCTTCCTCTGCTGAATTGACTTTGAAGGAGCTGTTTCCGTAGGGTGTAGAAGAAGACACCGTAGCCGTTCCTAACTCCGTCCAGCTCATACCGCCGTCAATGGACTTCTCCACTTTCAGCTTCTTACCGTTACCTGAGGCGCGGTGAGTGAATGTGACGCGGCCCGGCTGCACAAGGACGGGCGTAATGAGATAGGCGTTGCTCCCCATAGCGGCCCTCTTGCTCCCATTGTCGTTTTTGCCATAGACTCCCTTGACTGTCCATGTGCCTGAAGCCAGCTCTGCCTGAATCTCAGACGAAGAGGAGGACGAGGGCAGACCCGTTTCGAAATTTTCCGACAGGACATCTCCTGCCTGAGCCACGATGCTACAGCAAAGCATCATCATCAACAACAGCATTTTTTTCATTGTTAGTAGTATCTTTTTTGAGCGTTTGCAGCGAGAAGTGTCTGGCAAGAAGATGCTTGGGCATTTTCATTATTCCACTGTTTTGTGATGTGGCGTTTCCGTACACGACTCCTGGCATCAAAGATACATGATTCTTTTCGTCTTGACAAAGAACTGATGCAAAAAAAACGGAGTGTCTACACATTTTCACATTTTATGCTGGCTAAGAATGACGATGACGTCATATTTGCAATTATAACAATCTTCAGGTACAAACCCATAGGAGGTATAACACTTAGCCAATGGGGGATAGCTGACCCGCTCATTCACTGACTTTCCTGATCTTTGAGCCATCATGATGTAAAGAAATCAAGGATGCGAAGAACATTTCATTCTCAAAAAATGATTATAGAGAACCGTCCCGATGATCTAGGGCAGAAGGAGTCTGGATAGTCGAGACCTTCGACGATGTACGATGCCGCACCCTGTGAGCCGGGGATGATGCCGGTGACTACATACTACGCAATCTTTCTGCGTAGTTGAAAAAAATTTGTGAAAACCCTCAAAAAAGTGCGATTTTTCACTTCTGCGCAAATATGTCGCGTAGAAAAGAGTTATCTTTGCAAAAAAAAGAGATGAATATCAACGGACAGAATATTTTCATCAAAGGAGTAAGGAATGAGCATATTCCGCAAAAGCCAGAAGAATATCCCTTCACACTTCCTGTGGTCAGAAATCTGACTTCGTTGGAGTTTAACAGAAGCGTGACATATATTGTCGGTGAAAACGGTTCTGGGAAGTCAACCTTGCTCGAAGCTATTGCCACCATCCTCAGGCTTAATCCGGAGGGGGGAAGCCGTAACTTTAACTTCAGTACATGGGAAACCCATTCCCGTTTGTATGAGGATCTGAGACCCATACGTGCAGACCTGAGCTAC